>OGIG01001436.1_pt1 | contig 13700 bp, 9 predicted proteins | sample 1571601 | NCBI WGS metagenome assembly OGIG01 (sample SAMEA2581953, study PRJEB24529) | metagenome | biome: Human gut stool | place: China | collected 2011 | reverse complement strand
CAACCGTTTAACGATACCCGGCGCCAGTCTGAAAGCTCCGCTTGTGATGGTCACGGCAGCTGCCCGCCATATCAGGTGGTTTTTGCGGCAGATGATTAACTTTTAATGAATTTCGGGCCAAAACCCTTGCAAAACAGCTTCCCAATGGCTATAATCAGCCATAATAGCAAGCGTATTTGATTTGAAAGGAGATACTACTTATGTCATTCTTTGAAAACATTACCGAAAAAGCCAAGCAGTATGCCAACATCGCCGCCGACAAGGCCACCGCTCTGGCAGAGGCTGCCGCCGACAAGGCCAAGGACGTGAAGGAGACTGCCCAGCTGAACATGGCCATCAAGACCGAGCAGCGTGAGATGGAGAAGAACTACCGCGCCATCGGCCAGTGGTTCGTCTCTGAGTACGAGGGCGAGGTTCCCGACGCCGTGAAGGACGTTGTGGCCGCCATCGAGGCCAGCAAGGCCAAGGTGGAGGAGATGGAGGCCGCTCTGGCCGCCAAGTCCGCAGCAGACGAGGAGGCCGTGGTGGAAGAGGACGGTCAGGTTCCCGAGCTGAAGGTCTGCCCGCTGTGCGGCACCGCCACCAATTCCCGCTTCTGCCCGGAGTGCGGCGCGGAGGTCGAGCCCAAGACCGAGGAGGCTCCCGTGGAAGAACCCGCCGCTCCCGCCGAGCCGGAGACCCCTGCCGAGCCGGAGACCCCTGCCGAGCCGCAGGAGTAAGCAATAGCCTACAAAATGCATTAAAAAAGAGACTGCCCAGGCAGTCTCTTTTTGCTTTTCTATTACAGGGTCGTTCCCTGTGCCAGACGTTCATACAGCAGCTGGAGGTCGTATACATCCACCTCACCGTCGTTGTTCACGTCAGCGGCCATTTTTTCCGCGATAGTGATCGTGTTCTGACCGGTAAGATAGCCGTACAGCTGCTGCACGTCCTCTACGCCGACCCTGCCGTCGCCGTTGGCGTCACCGGCGGGAAGTGTGCCGGGGAGCTTACTGCTGCCATCCCACAGCGCCGTTTTGTACCCCAGATAGGTGGGGCTTGTCCAGCCAGACTGTCCTTCCAGGTAGTAAAGGGTGGCGTCGCTGCTGATGTCCATTTTCTTAAGCAGTTCCTCCTCCGGAGCGGTGCCGGAGAAGTAGAAGGACAGCAGATTATCACAAAAGTCAAAGCCTCTCTCGTTAATGGTGGTCAGCGTAGCGGGGATCACCAGCCGCTTGAGGTTCTGGCAGTCAAAAAAGGCAAGAGAGGCAATGGTGGTAACACCGTTGGGAATCACAAATGTTCCCTCCTTCGCGCCGGGGCAGGTGTGCACCATTGTGCCGTCCTTTGTCATCAGTACACCATCCACCGACTGATAGGCCGGATTGCCCTCCGCCACATAAATGGCGCGAAGCTTTCCACAGCCGCTGAAGGAGTTCTGCTCGATTATCGTCACATTTGCCGGGATCGTGACCTCCGTCAAGCTCTCACAGTCAATGAACGCCTGAAGGCCGATCGTCTCCACACTTTCGGGCAATGTAAAGTTTTGCAGCTCATCACACCACATAAAGGCCATACGTCCGATTTCTTTCAAATTTTCAGGGAAGATAACTGTCTGCAGTTTGCTGCATTTTGAGAATGTACTCATTTCGATGATCTCCAAATCACAGGGCAATTTGGCGTACGTCAAATTTGGGCATTCGGCAAAAGCAGCCATCCCTATAGTTGTCACGGAATCCGGAATGTCAACACGAATCAAACTTGATTTAGAAAAGGCAGATGATCCGATACTGGTCAGTCCCGCAGGGAACTCAATACTTTCAATTCCACTCCCCGCAAATAGGCTATCGCTGATTTCTTTCAGAGAATCCGGAAGCGCGACTTCTTTCAGGCTCTTGCAGCCGCCAAAGGCTTGGTTGCCGATTTTTTCCACAGAATCCGGAATCGTGATTTCTTTCAGGCTCTTGCAGCCGCTAAAGGCATTTTCGCCGATTACCACGACTGTATCTGGGATCGTGACCTTCGTCAGATTCACGCATCCCCTAAAGGCATGGCTGCCGATGGAAAGCACAAAGCTTTTTAATTCATCCCGCTTCCCGTAAATCATGACCTCTTTGATCTGTTCCTTATACGCTTCCCATGGAGCGCCCCGGCGATAGGTATAATTCTCCATATGCCCCTCGCCGGAAATCGTCAGTTTTCCGGTGTCCCACAGTACCCACTGGATCTCCGACGGCGTACTGGTATTCCAGTCGCCGCACTGGCCGTAGGCTATGATCGGGTCATAGGCCCAAGCTGCCACGGTCAGGCTGCACAGCATCACCAAGGCCAGCACCATGCTTACTACGCTCTTTTTCATACGCTCTCTCCTTTTCTGCAAAGCTTTTGCATGATTGATTGTACACCATGTGGCGCTTTTTCACAAGCAAAAATTTGCCTGTTTTTCAAAGTCCTTGCAATCCGCTGTGCTTTCCTGTATGCTGAAAGGAGAAAAGCGAGGTGTGCGCCATGACATTGCTGCAAATGAGCTACATTCTGGAGATCGACCGCTGCGGCTCCATCAACCGGGCGGCCCAGAACCTGTTCGTGTCCCAGTCCGCCCTGTCCAGCGCCATCGCCGAGGTGGAAAAGGAGCTGGGCATCACCATTTTCCACCGCTCCAACCGGGGCGTGGCGCTGACGGAGGACGGCCGGGAGCTGCTGAACCAGATCATCCCCATCGTGGAGCGCAGCCGCAAGATCACCCGCTACTACAGTGAGCGCAGGGCGGAAAACCGGGTCACGCTGTCCATCGCCGCCCAGCGCTATCCCTTCTGCGCCAAGGCCTTTGTGGAGTTCCTGCATCTGCGGGAGGAACCACGCATCGAGGTCAGCTTCAAGGAGGTGGAGATGGCCGCTGTCATCGAGCAGGTGGCCCAGCAGCAGAGCGATTTGGGCGTGATCTTCGTCTCCGACATGACGGAGCACTTCATCCGCCGTATTCTGGAGGGGCGGAATCTGGAGTTCCACCAGCTGGCCCGTCTGCGGCCCCATGTGTTCATGCGGCAGGGCCATCCCCTGTCCGGGGAAGCTTCGGTGACGCTGGAGCAGCTGCACCAGTACCCCTATGCCGCCTTCACCCAGAGCGACACCAACCTCAACTACGCCGAGGAGGTGGTGGTGGGCACCGCCGCCGACTTCAATCAGGTGGTCTACGTCTCCGACCGGGCTACCATCTACAGCGTCATCGCCCACACCAACTGCGTCTCCACCGGAAGCGGCGTGCTGCCGGAGGGCTTCGGCGACGACCGGCTGGTGACCGTCCCCCTGACGGGGCAGCACGACATGCGTCTGGGCTATATCAAGCTGCGCTCCGTGCCCCTCAGCGAGTCAGGCCGGGAGTTCGTGGACATTCTGCGGCAGATATTGCGGGAATTAGAGGGATGATACAGCACAGGGGCGGACAAATTGTCCGTCCCTGTGGCTTGTCAAAAAAGCTTCGCAGAATTCGCGGCGCGGACGCCGCAGCCTTTTTGCCGGTATTTTCAATGCTCGATCCAATCCGCGCTGCGCTGCACCGCCCGCTTCCACATGCGGTAGGCGTCGTCACACTCCGCCTGCACCCGCTGGGGCGTGAACACCCGGTCGCTGCGGCGGAGCGCCGCCAGCTCATCGAGACTGCTCCACACCCCGCAGTTGAGCCCTGCCAGCGCCGCCGCGCCGAAGGCGGTGGTCTCCACCATGGCGGGGCGATCCACCGGAATGCGCAGCAGATCCGCCTGCATTTGCAGCAGGATATTGCTGACGCTGGCGCCGCCGTCGGCCCGCAGACAGGTAATGTCGCACCCGGCGTCCTGCCGCATGGCCAGCATCAGGTCGGTGACCTGAAAGGCGATGGCCTCCAGCACAGCGCGGGCGATGTGGGCCCGGCCCGTGCCCCGTGTGACGCCCAGGATCGCGCCCCGGGCGTACATGTCCCAATAGGGTGCGCCCAGCCCCGTAAAGGCCGGCACCACGATAATGCCGCCGCTGCTGGGCACCGACTCCGCCAGCGTGTCGCACTCCGGCGCGGAGTCGATCAGATGCAGCTCGTCCCGCAGCCACTGGATGGTGCTGCCGCCATTGAACACGCTGCCCTCCAGCGCGTAGGTAACGGTATCATTCACGCTCCATGCCACGGAGGTCACCAGTCCCGCACGGCTGCGGACAGGCTTGTCGCCTACGTTCATCAGCGTAAAGCAGCCGGTGCCGTAGGTGTTCTTGGCGTCGCCTGCGTGGAAGCAGGTCTGGCCAAACAGCGCCGCCTGCTGGTCGCCTGCCGCGCCGCATACCGGCACCCCCGCCAGGGTCTCAAGGCCGGGGATGCCCTCCTTCACCGTACCGTACACCTGGGAATTGCCCGCGCACCGGGGCAGCATGCACATGGGAATGCCCAGCATGCCGCACAGCTCCGCGTCCCATTGCAGCGTGTGGATATCGAACAGCATGGTGCGGCTGGCGTTGGAATAATCCGTCACGTGGGCGCCGGTCAGCCGCCAGATGAGCCACGTCTCCACCGTGCCGAACAGCAGCTGGCCCTGCTCCGCCCGCTGTCGTGCGCCGGGCACGTTGTCCAGTATCCAGCGGATCTTGGTGGCGGAGAAATAGGCGTCGATCAGCAGTCCGGTGGTGGACTGTATCCGCTCGCTGAGTCCCCGGCGCTTCAGCTCCTCGCACAGCTCCGCCGTGCGGCGGCACTGCCATACGATGGCGTTATACACCGGCTCGCCGGTAGCCTTGTCCCAGATGATGGTGGTTTCCCGCTGGTTGGTGACGCCGATACCGGCGATGGAGCCAACGGGCAGTCCGGCAATGGCGTCCGCCGCCGCCTGGGCCTGGGTACGCCAGATCTCCATGGGGTCGTGCTCCACCCAACCGGCACGGGGATAGTGCTGGGTAAACGGGTACTGACCCCGGCCCACGATATCCCCCTGTCTGTCGAATACGATGGCGCGGGAGCTGGTGGTGCCCTGATCCAGCGCAAGGATGTAGGAAGCCATGAGAAATCCCCCTTTTCAAGAGTAGCTTGCTGTGGTATGATGGATATAATAGTAAGTACCATCGAATAACAAGGGCAAACACGCCTGACAGCGTGTCTTTTCGGCGCTTTTTACCCTTTTCGCCTTGGCGGGCACCAGCCCGCCTGCATCTCAAAAGCCAAAAATCACTTGAAAATCCATCGCTGGCAGGTGCTTTGCAGTTTTGTCGGAGCAGAAATGTGTCCAGACAAGAAAAGGCCCGCAGGGAATACTTGACGTATTGCCAAGGGACTTGACGCAGTATGGGCGCATTTCTGCCCGTCAAAACCGTGTCTGCCCTTGCCAACTGATGGTACCTTTGCGAAACATGTTTGGCGGGAGCGCGGCGGCTACCCGTTTGCCCCCTCCCCTCGTCTCCGGCGGGAGAGTATGGCAGCGCAGAGGGCGGACAGCGCGAGCGCCGCACCTGCTGCGTAATACCCGTTGAGACCGCTGCCGCCAGTGTCCGGCAGACTGTCGGCCGAGCGGTTCACGACGCTGATATGGAAGGCTGTGGCGGCGGCGGACACGTAGCCGTGGGCCTCCACGGTGACGCGGCCATCCTCGCCCAGCGTCAGGTAGGCCGGGGTATCGTAGGGGATGTAGCCCTCCGGGGCTTGCAGCTCCGTCAGGCGGTAGCGGGTGTTGTGGCGGAGGTTATCAAAGCGCAGCGAGCCGTCTGTGCCGGTGACGGCGGTCTTGGACACCGCACCGGGGAGGGGCACGCCGTCATCGTCCACCGGGATCAGGGAGAAGATAGCCCCGGCCAGCCGCTGGCGGCCGGTCATGTCCCATTTGTCCAGATACAGCATGGGGCGCTTGGGGGTGTTCTCCGCCGTCAGCACCAGACCGTCGGCGGTGGTCTGGCTGCGGTAGGTGACGATCCAGTTGGGGAAGCTGTAGTCGGACTTGCAGTTCTCGCTGCCCACCCGCAGCTCGCGGATCGTCCATGTGACGGGCGCGCCGTTGGCGTAGACCGGCAGGTCGTACCAGGTGTACACCCAGCCGTCTACAGCGGTCAGGGTGACGGTGGCGCTCTGGCCGCTGCTTTGCAGGATGGCGGCGGCGGTGTTGGCGCTGCCGTTGGCCAGCAGCTGCATGACCACGTCCTCCCGCTCGCTGTCGGCGCAGTTCCAGCGCTTCACCGCCGTGACGCGGGTGGGCGCGGAGCTGTTGCGGATCACCAGCAGGCCGCTGTCATAGCGGGCGTAAGCGCCGCTGTCGGCGCTGTTGGTAATGCCAATGGCGCTGTCGGGCACACCGTCGCCGTCGGTGTCCTGAGTATAGCCGATGGTCACGTCGCCCACCGCGCCGTAGCCCTCCGGCGCGGTGACCTCCCGCACGGTGATGTCGCCCATGTCATAGGCGAAGCCGCTGGTGGACAGGTTGGTGTAGCCATCGCAGACCAGCGTGTCGATGGAACCGCTGCCGTGACTGTCAAAGATGTAAAGGCCGGTCTCCGCGTCGTAATCGAAGGTCATGAGGGTGTCGCCCTGATACAGCTGGAAGCGTGCGCCGGACAGCGCCTGTCCGGTGGCGGCGTCCTCCTTTTTCAGCATCAGGGAGTTGCCCCGGAAGTAGATGTTGTTGAATTCCGCCCGCAGCCACTCGGGGTCCTCCAGATCAGTGGCGTGGGTAACGCCTCTGACCTCCACGGTGCCGCCGATGCCGGAAGCGGACTGGTTGGAGGCGGAGGAGTCCACCACCACCCACTCGGCGTAATCCGCCGATTCCGCCACCTGCGGGGGATACTCGGTGATGACCCACGCCTCGTCATACTCCACATCCCGGAATTCCCACAGGAGGGTGTTGTCGTTTCCGTCGCCGTCGTCAATGGGGGTGAGCCAGCCGGTGATCTGCGAAGCGGACAGGCCCAGCCGGTCGAGAATGGCGGCGCGCTCGTCGTCGGTGGGGTCGGTGATGGTCATGATGTAGCGCGTGTCCTGGGCTTCGTTGACGGCGTGAATGAAGAAGCCGTCCCGCGCCTGATGGATCAGTGTTTCGTTGCCGGAGAAGGTTTTGGTGGTGTGGACGCGGCCCTCCTTGCGCACCAGCACGCCGTCCACGTGCCAGTCGTAGACGTCGCCGTCGCTGCAAGCCTTGAAGGCGTACCAGCGGATGGCGTAGCCGTATTCGTTCAGGTCGTTGACATCGACGGTGACGAACTCACCCGCCTCGTTGGGGACGCTCAGCTGGCCGCCGTCCTGTACGTAGGCCTTCAGCTGCTGGAAAATGTCGTTGTCGTGGGGCAGCTCCGCCAGCCACGGGGCGGTATCGCTGCCAAACATGGCGCGGATAAGGCGGTCGTTGGCCAGATAGGTGGTGTCGGCCGTCATCTCGACGGCGTATTTTTCGTTCAGCGCGTTCACATAGCCGGAGGACGCGCCGCTGCCGATCTCGCTGTCGATACCGCCTACATAGGTGGTGAAGATCACCGGCGTGTAGTACTCCGATCCGGTCTCGCCGCTGCTGTGGGCGGAGTTCAGCTTCACGAAGAAGTTGACGCTTTGCAGCATGTGGTACTTCCACAGACCCGTCAGGGAGGTCACGCCGTCGTTGTCGGCGTCGTAGAGCTTCAGCTCGTCCCATGTCAGCTGGGCGTCGGGCAGGATGATCTCGCCGGTCTCCGTCTGCCACCCGGCGAAGTAGACGCTGCCGTAGCGGTTGGTGACGTTGGTAAAGGCGCAGGTGACGGTGCGGCCGGACACCCAGCTGACCATATGAGAGCCGTCAGCGGCCACCGTGTAGCTGCTTGCGCCCACGATGTTGGGAATGGTGGCGGGCGCGTTCAGCCCGGAGGGTGTGGCCCAGTTGACGGTGTAGGTCACGGTCAGGGGAGGGCCGGAGGTCTGGATAAAGGTAGCGTCGCCGTTGATGGTGACGGCGCTGCCGCCGGTGTAGGCGGTGCCCGCCTCGTCGCTCCAGTAGCCGCCGGGCAGGGTCAGCTGGTCGCCCTGCAGCACCTGCTGTGTGGAGGTGCTGCCGTCCAGATGGCGGAAGGTGACGGTGACGTATCCCATTGAATTGGCCTGTAAACTGCTCCATGCAGCGCGCTCGGCTTACCACAAATGGGCTTCCGGTAAATTGAGTCAGCGGGCTGCAGAGAACGAACGCCTTGCGGACACGCTTGAGAAGATCCACGAGGAAAGTCCGGATAAGGGTTACCGGAGGCTCAACGATGACCTGCGCCATGACTGCGGCATCCATGTCAACGACAAGCGGGTGCTCCGCATCTGCCGGGTCAAAGACATCCGCTCCACGATCAAGTACGGAAGCCGCAGCTGCACCAGACACGCAAAAAATCCGCAATACCTTGCCGAAAATCTTCTGGACAGGAAGTTTTATGCTGAAAAGCCCAACGAAAAGTGGCTTACCGATGTGACAGAATTCAAGTGGTACGAGGGAAACGAAATCCACAAGCTCTATCTGAGCGCCATCTTAGACCTCTGCGACCGGCGCATTGTGTCCTACGTGCTCAGTGAACACAACGATAACCCATTGGTTTTCAAAACCTTCGACAAGGCTGTGCAGGCCAATCCGGACGTGCATCCTTTGTTCCACAGCGACAGAGGGTTTCAGTATACCAACCGTACCTTCCACCACAAGCTTGTGCAGGCTGGGATGACGCAGAGTATGTCCCGCGTGGCGCATTGCATTGATAACGGCCCGATGGAGGGCTTCTGGGGCATCCTGAAACGGGAACGCTATTACGGCAGACGGTTCACCGGCAAGCACGAGCTTGTCCAGATGATCCAGCAGTATATTCGCTATTACAACACGAGACGTGTCCAGCGTAATCTGGGCGTCCTGACGCCGATGGAAAAGCACACGCTTTGCCTCGCCGCATAAAAAACGGCCAGCAGCGCTCGGCTGCTGACCGGGGAAATTTTATATTTTTTCTCTGTCCTCTTGACGGGGTGCGGTTCACTCTTTCGGTGGCTGCCTTGTGTTTCACTCAGATATTCAGTTGTGACTCTCCAATGAGAGCGTATAAATTATACAACATAGAATACTTGTTCGTCAGTGCTTTCGGCATATTGTGACAGGAAAGGCGACTGCCGTTTCCGACAGCCGCCTTTGGGTTAATCATTTGATCTTACTTTACACTGCGCTTGTTCTTTCTGCCGTAAATGGTTGTTGCGGTTACTGCGCCGCCACTGGCAAGCAGCAGAACAAACCATAAGGCAAGGTTGCTATTATCACCGGTTTTCGGAGAATCAATTGGTTTGGCTGTTCCGTTTGTACCAGTGCCAGCGCTACCACTGTTTTTGCTCCACTGAGCATAAAGCACGGTATCTTTGTCAGTCAATGTAAAACTATCGCCCGGTTTGTAAGCAGTACCCCTGCCATTTGCCTGTGTATTCCAGCCGGTAAAGTTGTAGTTGCTGCGGGTAAAAACATTTTCTGCAACGGTCACCCTTTCTCCTGCCGCACCAGTTGCTGGATCTATTGCTCCTTTGCCGCCATTTGCATCATAAGTTAACTTAACTTGAAGTTGCGTGATATTTTCCTGATATCCACAATACTTGCATTTTTTTGTTACAGTACGGCTTATCGTGCCATCAGCATTCGTAGTCCATTCACTTGCCGTAGTATCAAACGCATTATCCTTATAACCTTCGGCATACAGACTAAAATTGGAACCATTAACATGATTGTCGTACGTAACGCCATCTGCCGTCACACCGCTGTTATGGTATCCCTTGGCATCAACCATTTTGCCACCCTGCCAAACGGTAGTGTTACCGAAGTTTACAATAGTTCTGCCTGTATTATTGCCGGGTTTACCGCCATAGCCAAACAAACGAGAGCAGGTTATTCCATCTGTATTTACCCCGTTTACAACATTGCTGCCGGAAATATTGATGACATACTTATAATTCCCCATGTTGCTGTCATTGATGTTCAGCACCGGCTTCAGAGACTGATCGGAATTATTGACTGTACAACCGTTGAAATTTACTGTGATGTCATGCTTTCCTGCACTATGATCGGTGTAGACATTGATGACTTTGCCAGAGGAATTAAACGTGCAGTTATCGAAAGTCATCACGGGAGAACTGTATGTCCAGATGGCGTAATCTTTATTTGGGCAGTTGAATGTGGTATTTCTGAATATTGCAGTCTGATAACCCCAGTAGAAAGTCTTGCCGTTGATCACGCAGTTTTCAACAATAGTATTGTTGGCACGGATAAAGCCAAGGTAATCTGCTTTACCCGAACGGAGCGTCATATTTTCAAATGCAATCGTTTTTGCCCCGTCAAAACTGTAATCGCCGTTGTACTCTGTACCGAAATTAGCTGGATCAGGAACTTCTGCACCGATATTCCAACCTGTTTGATCCGTTCCCTGACCTACAAATGTCAGGTCTTTACCCTTAGTGTGTCCCTCGCTGGAAACACCGTACAGTGTGTAGTTGCCTTCACTCAGTTGGATGGTATCGCCACTTTTTGCAGCAGCCACAGCCGCAGCTACCGTCTTATAAGCTTTGTCACTGGTTGTGCCGACTCCCTCCTGCGTATCATCACCATTCATCGCATCCACGTAGATTGTTGTGCCGCCAACAGACTCCTCCGCAAATACGCTCGGTGTGATTGAAAGTGCCAACACCAACGCCAACAGACACGAGAGAACCCCTTTCGTTTTCGTTTCTCTTTTCATTGCATTTCAGGCACAGGCTCCCAATCCGTCATAAGAGCTTTACCCATTCCCTCCTTTTGAATTTTGATAAAGTGTACCTTTACAAAGGTCGAAAAGAAGTGAAATTTTGCCTTAGAATAATCGTGTTTCCCCTTGCAACTCCTGAAGTTTGGTGTATAATCTAAAGTATATCGTTGCAAATTGAATCTTCATAAAAATTTGCAAAGCTACACCTTTCCAAATTTTCACCCGTTTTGTTTAAGGGGAGTTTGCAAACTCATTGAGACAAAGTAAGGCCGGGGCGGCGTGTACCGTCCCGGCCTTACTATATGGAGATTTCAGAGAGAAAACAGATGGCTTGCAGTCAACTTACGCGGCGGCATGAGCATTGCGGCGGGTGGTGCGCTCCTCGTAGTCCAGCTCCAGCAGACCAGCCTTACCGGCAGCCCAGGCAGCCACAGTGCCGAACACCACAGGCAGATAGTAACCGGCCTGACGGATGGGCTCGTCAGCAGCAGTCATCAGGAAAGAGGTGGCAACCACCAGGATTAGAGAAACGATAGCGGTCAGGATGTAGGTGTTGATGTTCTTCATGGTAAATTCCTCCTTGAAGTGTTTTTTATTTTGGCGTTTTTGGGTTCTTTTGTTTTTGTGACTATATCGTAGAACTTTTAACAAGAAAAGTAAAGCTATAGAATATAACAATGCTTATCAGTGACACTGACAGCAAAAGGCAAGCTAACAGGGCCTGTATGCCTCCGCATACAGGCCCTGTACGTTAATTTTCTTTATCCGGTTCGGCGGACTCCTCCCGCGTCACCTGAATCTCCTCAATGCGGTGGTTTTCCACCCTTGTGACCCGGACGGTCAGGTTTTCAAAGACGAAGGAATCGCCAGCTTCCGGCACACGGCCGAACTGCTCCATCACCCAGCCGCTGACGGACACCATCTCGGAATCGGTTTTCAGCTGGAAGAACTCGGCAAAGTCGTCAAAGTCCATGCCCGCGTCTACCAGCCATGTGTCCGGCGCGATCTTCCGGAGGAACACCTCCTCCTCGTCGTGCTCGTCCCAGATCTCGCCCACCAGCTCCTCCAGAATGTCCTCCATGGTAACGATGCCGCAGGTGCCGCCGTATTCGTCCACCACCACCGCCACATGGGTCTTGGCCTGCTGGAGCTTCTTCAGCAGCGCCCGGATGGGCTCATTCTCCAGCGCGAACACCGGCGGAGAGATAATATCCGACAGCGGTTGATCCGTTACACCGCAGCCTACATAGAAGTCCTTCTGATGTACCGTGCCCAGAATATGGTCGATGGAATCCTGATAGATCAGCAGCCGGGAATACTTGGTCTGGGTGAACAGCGCCGCCACCTCCTCCTTGCTGACGGTGACGGGCAGCGCCGCCAGATCCACCCGGTGAATGAGGATGTCCTGCGCCTCCTGCTCGGAAAAGCCGATGGCGTTTTTCAGCAGCTCGCCCTCGTCCCGGTCGATGCTACCGTCCTGCTGCACCTCGTCCACCAGCATCAGCAGTTCCTCCTGGGACATTTTGCTGTCGGTGTTCAGGCGGAACACCTTGGCCAGCAGCTTCTTCCACAGGGAGAACAGCAGGTTCAGGGGCATCAGCACCCAAATCAGCACCCGCAGAATGGGAGCCGACAGCATGGCGCATTTTTCCGCGCAGTCCTTGGCAATGCTCTTGGGGGATATCTCGCCGAAGATCAGCACCACCACCGTCACCACCACGGTGGAGATGGTAGCGCCCGCGTCGCCGTAGTGTCGGACGAACAGCACCGTGCCGATAGAGGCGGTGGCGATGTTGACGATGTTGTTGCCGATGAGAATGGTGGACAGCAGCCGGTCATACTGCTCCAGCAGCTTCAGCGCAAGCGCCGCGTTGCCGCTGCCCTTTTCCGCCAGCGTCCGCAGTCGGGTGGTGTTGGCGGAGGAAAAGGCCGTTTCTGTGGCCGAACAATAGGCGGAAAGCGCCAGACATACCGCCATGATAACGATACAAGTTGTGGTTGACAATATAAGTAACTCCTTTTCTGTCGTCTGTTTGCCTTGTGTTAGTAGATGAAAATGTCGCTATAAGCGCAAAAAAGCACGTCTGCCCCACGAGACGCAGCGCAGATATGCTGGAAAAAACAGATGGCAGTTCAGATGATTACCCGGATAGTCACCGCCGTCAGTATCCATATAAACGCGACTCCTCCTTTGTTGTAAATTGAGAATAGTATACCAGAAAACCACCGGTCAGTCGAGTTAAGAATCTGTAAAGAAGTGCGCGTGGGATGCATTCTGCCAAGAAACTGCCTCTTGACATTTCCTGGGGCATATGCTACCATACCGCTTGATCGCTCGGAGGGCGAGTCGTTCAGAGAAACGGCAGCCGGATAAGGCGCAGGCTGAAATGCCTGTTCCTTATCCGGCTTTTTTGTTGACAGGAGGAAACGACAATGGACCTTTTGCGTGGACATATCAAAACGCTTTACTTCAAATACTTGTCGGCGGCGTTCGGCAGCGCGCTGATCTCCAGCATCTACGGCATCGTCGATATGGCGATGGTCGGGCAGTATCAGGGGCCCGACGGCACGGCGGCGCTGGCTGTGGTCGCGCCGGTGTGGAACGTCATCTACAGCCTGGGCCTTCTCATGGGCATCGGCGGCAGTGTGATCTTCAGCACGAAGCGCGGCAGCGGCATGAGCGCTGACGGCGAGGACGAGCAGTATTTCACCGCAGCGGTCATCGGCTCGGTCATTCTGGCGGCGCTCGCGTGGGTCGGGCTCATCCTCTTCGAGCGTCCGCTTCTGATGTTTTTCGGCACGGATGAGACGCTGCTCGCCCTCGCGCAGCGGTACATGATCCCCATTAAAGTTGTATTCCCGCTGTTCCTCTTCAATCAGATGCTTGCGGCATTTCTGCGCAACGACGGCGCGCCCGCGCTTGCGATGCTTGGTGTGCTGTCGGGCGGCATCTTCAATGTACTCGGCGACTGGTTCTTCGTCTTCCCATGCGATATGGGCGTTTACGGCGCGGGTCT
>OGIG01001435.1_pt1 | contig 13706 bp, 7 predicted proteins | sample 1571601 | NCBI WGS metagenome assembly OGIG01 (sample SAMEA2581953, study PRJEB24529) | metagenome | biome: Human gut stool | place: China | collected 2011 | reverse complement strand
CCTCAAACAGCTCATTGACGGCAATGACGTCAGTGTGCTGCTGCGGGTGGGCGACGAAGCCGTGTCGGTGCTGAACATCATCAACTTCTATCTGCCCTCAGCCTACGTCAAGACCATCCAGAATGTTTCCAACGGCCTGAAGCTGGCACTGGACCTCATCCGCAAGTATCTGCCGGAGGGGGCATTCAGCCGCATTTATCTGGACGAGCAGCCGGTGGATGCCGGCAACTATGTGGCCGGTGCACTGGCGCTGGAAAGCAGCAATATGAACACCGCAGGCTTTGCCATGTTCAAGATCAAGCCCAAGACAAACGGCGTGCGCATGTACTGGGCACAGCAGGCCGAAAAGCCCATGACCGCCGAAGAGCTGCAAAGCTTCAATGAAGCGGCTGTGCTGGAAGTGGATGGTCAGGTAGTGCCCACCGATAAGATCCGCTACAGCTACAAGAAGTCCGGCTGGGGCTGTGATGCCACCAGCGAGCTGCCCACAGAGCCGGGCACCTATGTGCAGACGGCAGAGATCGGCGGCAATTACTCCTGCAGCAAGATCAGCCGCAACATCACCGTAAAGTGATGTCGTAAAGCAAAAACAAGACCCCGCACCAGAAGGTGCGGGGTCTTGCTGTATCTTATGAGAAAAACGGGATCACATGCGGAACCGGAAGCCCCAGCCGCCGCAGCAGCAGTTGCACAGCAGGTTCAGCAAAATCATGCTCCAGCACCAGCGCAAAAGCCCGCCGGGCTGGGCGTAGGTGGTCTGGGTGCGGTAGGTCTGGCCGGGGTTCTGCATCCGGCGCAGGTGCATCTGGTACTCGGTGTTGTTCGGGTCCAGCTGCACGGCGCGGCGGGCGTCCTGCAAAGCGTCCACACTTTTGCCAAGCCCCTGATTGGCCAGCGAGGAGAGATAATACCACCGCGCGTTGCGGCCGGTCATGCCGTCCAGCACCCGGCGCGCTTCGGCGTAGCGGCCATTGGCCACAAAGTTGCGGGCAGCCTGCATCTCCGGGGTATCCGTACCGGAAGCACTGGGCCCGGCCTGCTGGTAGCCGCCAAAGCCAAAACCGAAGCCAAAGGGGTCGAAGCCCTCAAACCCGTCAAAGCCGTCAAAACCGGTGTAGCCGTAGTTCTGCTGGCCGTAGCCCTGCTGCCCATAGCCTTGCCGGTTATAGCTTTGCTGCTGGTAGCCGCCGTAAGGGTTGCCGCCCATCTGCGGGCCGGTGTCGCCCTTGGTAATGGCATCATAGGCGGCCTGCACCTCTTTGAAGTGCTCCTCGGCCGTGGGGTCGTTGGGGTTCAAATCCGGGTGCCAGCGCTTGCACTTGGCGCGGTATGCTTTTTTGATCTCGTCGTCGCTTGCGCCGCGCTGAACGCCCAGCACCTCATAGGGATCTCTCATGCTCGGTATACTTCCTCACTCATTATACTGACGGTACAGCACCGCTGCACCGCATCCGTTTTATTTTACCGGAATATCGGCATAAAATCAAGACGCATCGGGCTTTCCGGTGCGTTTTGCGTTTTTGCAGTTGTATTTCAGCCACACGCCGGAATACAGGATGTTGCGCAGCAGGTCTGCGTCCTCCACGCAGGGCAGACGCTCAAAGTTCTGCGCGCAGCGTGCCAGCAGCAGCTCAAAGATGTCCAGCATCTCTTCCTCGTAGTCCGGGCGGGTGCTCAGCTCCCGCAGGGGGTTGTACGCGCCCCGGCGCTTGTCGCGGGGCAGGTCGTCGTAGGCGTCCAGCAGGTAGATGAACTTGCCCAGATGGAAGCCGATGCTGCGCAGCTCCGGTGCCCAGCGATCCTGCCGGTAGTCGAACAACTCCGCCATCAGGGTGCCGAAGCAGCCGGATACTGCGTCAAGGTCGGTGCTGCCGGCGGCCTCGTACTCGGCAAGCTTGGCGAGACACGCGCGGATCGCATTGCACTGGCGCGGCCAGCGCAGGGCAGCTTCGGCGGTGCTGTTGTCCAGCAGGGTGCTGTACCCCAGTGCCAGCAGATTATGGTCATCCTGCCATTTGTCCTGCGCGTTGTAGTAATGCAGCGCCACGCTCAGGTCGGCGCAGTAGTCGGTAGGGTCGGCGCTGCGCCAAAGTACACCGTGTACCGGGTGGATGGGGCAGCGGCTGATGCCGCTGTCTGCGGGGGTCTCGCCCTCGTACAGACTGCACAGCAGGATGTTCAAAAAGGTCAAGTCATAGCTCAGGCTGAACCGTCCCCGCAGCCCGTGCAAAGCGTCGATGCGGCGGCACAGCCCGCAGTAGGCCGAGCGGTAGCGGCTCTGCGCCTCGGGGCTGAGGCTGGCCCGATCCGGTATCACATATCCAAACATGGCGGCTCAGCTCTTTTTGATGAACTGGGTGCCGCAGCGGGGGCAGGAGATCTGGATGCGTCCGCGTCCCCGGGGCACGCGCAGCTTCTGACGGCACTGGGGGCAGCGGTAGTAGTGGTACAGCTTGCGGTTGGCCCACTGCTCCTTCAGGCTGCGGAACTTATTGTTGAACCGGTCCTTCAGGCTGTAAAAGCGGTAGTTCTCCTCGGTGCGCTTGGAGATGTTGCGGCTCAGGCTGCGGTAGTAGCACAAAATCAGCAGTGCCGCGCCCAGCCATGTGAACAGGGAAACGCGGGTAAGCAGCGACACCAGCAGCATCACGATGGAGCTCATGCTCAAAAACTGGTTCAGGCCATCGGTGCCGTAGCGCCCGATCATGAATTGACGGAATTTTTCTCTCATAGGTTTTCGCATCCTCTTCTCTGGGGCTTTACACACGGAAACGCAGGGCAGCAGCGCCGCCCTGCGGAATACTTTGTATCTTTAGAATATCAGCCAACCATGATAAAATTTTGAACAGACTGCAAATCTATCATGAAAGGACGTAAATCAATCGGGATTCAGGAAAAAACAACCATTTGAAAATATAATACCACAAAGTTGTGAACGAAAAAAGCGCTTACAGAAGGGTTTGCACCATTTTTCCACAGAGAAAGCGGGCAACGGGGAACAAAAACGAATATGGCCGAGGAAGTGTGGCGTATTTGCACAAAAAAGACGCTGAATTCTGTCAATGTGAACGAATTCTTCCGATGGCTGGAAATTTGCCGGAGAAGGGGTTGCGGAAATGCGGCGTGCGGGCGTAAAATGTAACAAAGCGGTTGGTGTGATCGCTCGGAAACAAAAAAAGGAGGAACGTGTATGAAAAAACTTATGCGGCTGCTGGCAGCAGTGCTGGCACTGACGATGCTGTGCGAGATGCTGCCGCTGGCGGCGTTTGCCCAGTCCGACATCGGGCAGGCGGTAACGGCTGCGGCGCAGGGGATTGAGGAAGAAAATAGCGAGATCGTTGCATCCGGTGAGGACCTGAATGTTACATGGTCGCTGGACAGTGACGGACTTCTGATCATCAGCGGCTCTGGCCCGATGGGGGAGATGTACGCACAGTGGCCCCCAAATCTTGCATGGCGGAAATATAACCAACAGATCAAAAAGGTCATTATCAATTCGGGTGTTACCAGCATCAGCGAAGTTGCATTTGAGGCTTGCTTCAATTTGACGGAAGTTGAACTTTGCGATACGATCACGTCCATTGAGAAAAATGCGTTTTTCGTTTGTGAGAACTTGAAAAAAATCACGCTGCCCAAACAACTTACAGAGATCAGTCAGGCGGCATTTCAGGGATGCAAAAGCCTGACGAGCGTTGTAATACCGCCCAATGTAACCAAAATTGATGATTCTGCTTTTGCATATTGCGAAAATATGGAAAGCGTATCCATCCCGGCTGGTGTGAATACGATCGGGGAGTGGGCGTTCCGCAATTGTAGCGCGCTGAAGGAAGTTTATTATGGAGGTGATGCTGCGCAGTGGAGTGCCATTTCGATCGCGGAACATAATGATCCGCTGTTGGATGCACAGCTGCGGGAAAACAGCTATTATTATGAACCTTCTACACCGGTCACACCTCCGGATCAGCCCGAGCAGCCGGATGAAGATACAGGATTCATCTTTGAAAGGGATAAACTCAGCTTTTTAAATAATGCTGCATATTTTGGTCGGGAACTCCGCGACGACAAGGACGTCTGGAGCAGCTTCCTGAGCCTTATTGACGTAATAACAAACAAGTATACCTATAAAATTTCGGATGATAAATATGAGCAATTGACCAGAAATCTCTCAGAACGTGCAAAAAAATTCCTTGATAAAAAACAGCAGGCCGCATGGAACGGGTCATGCTATGGCATGTCCGTTGTTACCATGCTGAATTATCTGGAGCCGTCGCGCACACCTCTTTCCTATGTGGATGCATCGGCTGAAAATCTCAGTGACCTCAACTACCCGGTGCGCGATGCCAACGTGAAAAATTTTGTGAATTACTATCAGCTGATGCAGTATCTGCCTTCTTTTTTCGATTACTCGGCTGATTGCCTTGCACGTTACCAGAGCGATATTCAGGGAGAAATCAACGGCATCGTTCAGGCGCTGCGCGATGGGAAAGTGGTTCTGGCAGGAACCTATAATCATGCATTCCTGCTGACGGGAATCGCTTCAGAAGATGATGACACCTATACGATCGAGGTGAATGACCCGAATTGTAAAGACGTCATGCATCTGACGCTTTATAAGAATGAGTATGCCGGCAGTGCGGCGGATAAAACGCTGCGTCCCAAGATTTACTACGACAATGGAGCCTTTGTATATCACGCACTGGAACTTCACATTTTGCCGGAAGATATAAAGTTTGCTGATTTGCGCAATTATTATGGATTCAGCGATAATGAAAACAAAACGGATTACGATGATTCTCATGTTGTGATCCAGAAAAATGGAAGATATACGATTCAATGCGGGCAGTCGTATGTCCGTCTGAAGGACGGCCAGCTGCATGAAATTCAGGGCGATGTACAGGTCTGCTATTATTTCAACGGCGAGGATGATGAGATCGACCTGATCTTCCCCAAAAACTCCGGTACATTTGAAATGACGGTGGAACCGGACGAAGGCAGCAACACCAATACGGATATCATGCTGAATGATACGCTGCTTTCGGTGGCGACTGATGGCGCAGTTACCGTGTCCTACAACGAGCAGAGCCGTGATGTGAGCCTGACGGCTGATAAGGCCATTGAAGCCAACCTGCTGATGACACAGAATACAGCCAGTGATGCATGGCCATGGCACAGCTGGGCGCTGGATACCACTGGAACCACGACCCTTCAGGCAAAATTGGATGATGAAGGACTGCATCTGACCGGTGACGGCATTGCCAATGCGCAGTATGCAATGGAAAATGGCGATACCGAGGACGTTATGGCCGGTACGATCACCGATGAACCGGACGATGAAGGCATCGTTTCCACTGTGATCAAGGCGGATAGCGGTGAACCGGTGGAACCTGTCATACCTCCCTCTGATGATGGCGGCGCAGGCATTGTACTGGCCATCGGTGCTGCGGCAACCGTGGCGGCAGGCATTGGTGCTATTGCGTTGATGCCGGTCAAGGTGGAGGGCAAGGTAGAACTGGCCGACCATACCGCGCTGCCCGGTGCAAAGATCGCGCTGCTGCAAAACGGGAAGGTCGTGGCGCAGACCACCACCGATGCAGACGGTAAGTTTGCACTCAAGGTCAAGCGCGGCAGCTATGAATTGACGGCGGCTTATACGGATGCCAACGGGCAGCTGATGCACAAAACCACTTCCATCAAAGCACCTGCAAAGAACCTGACTGTGACATTCTGACCCCGGCAATGAGAAACCGATAAAAACATAAAAACCCGGAACCATCCTGCCCTTTCAAGGGGGGAATGGCTCCGGGTTTTGTGTTGCAAAAAATTACCGGCAGCGCACGGTAAGCACCGCTTCGGTGTCCAGTGCGCCCTCCATGCGGCAGTGCAGCACGGCGCGTCCGGCCTCGCCGGTGGTGGCAAGGTAAGTGCCCGCCATGCCGCCCCGCAGGGGCACCACGCTGGGGCCCAGAATTTTCAGCGGCCCCTCCACGGACAGGCAGACGGCCTCGCCGCAGTAGGGCAGCAGGTTGCCGTTCTGGTCGATGGCACGCAGGCTGACCGCAGCGCAGTCCCATGTGGGGCCATCGGTCAGCAGGGGGTTATGCACGGTGCATTCCAGCCGGACGCTCTGCACCGGCTCCCGCACCACGGTGCGCACGGCGCGGCCATGCCACACCGCCTCGAACCGGTACACCGGCGCAGAACTGCCCAGCACACCGATATATTTATAATACATCCGCAGCAGCTCGTTCCAGCTCAGCCGCAGCGAGAGCATCCGCGCCTTGGAAAGGGGCGAAAGCGCCATGGCGTCCCGCCGCAGCTCGTTGAGGATGGCGGCGACCTGTGCGCCGGTGGCGTGATCCATGCCCTCGTACTTTTCCAGCAGCGAGCCCACAAAATCGTTGATCTCGATGGGCGGGTGGGGCAGGGCGGCAAAGCGTCCCCGGCGGTCGGGGGTAAACTCGGCCACAAAGTCATTGCCGCGGTACAGCCGCACGCTCTCGGCATTGGTGAACACCCAGCAGGCGGCGGCTGCGCCGCCGGGCAGGTCGCCCAGCGTCATGGCAGAGGAGACCTCCAGCACAATGTCGGAGGGGGCGCGGGGCGTTTTCTGGCTGGCGTAAACGGCGGCGGAAAGTTTCGGGTTGCGGAACAGGTCCATCACGCCGTGGTAGCAGATGCGGTCGCCGCTGCCAAACTCCCGGTGGGTGTTGTAGTCGGTCATGCACCAGCCAAAGCTGCCCGCCACGCCCGGCTGGGCGATGCTGTCGTTCAGCACGGCGGCGTGGTGAAGCGCCTGCACCAGACGGTGAGGTTCATCGTCAAAGGGCTTGGCGGGGAAGTTCTGCCCGCCGAATTCGCTGATGAGGTAGCCCTTGCGGGTGTCGGGGGTCACGGCGGCGCGGTTCTCGCAGCCCGCGCCGCGCCCGGCGTAGGAATAATCGTTGTAGGCGTAAACGTCCTCCAGCAGCTGGCTTTTGCGGGTGCTGCGGCTGCCCGCCGTGGGACGGGTGGGGTCCAGCCGGTGGATGGCTTCGTTGGTGCGTTTATAAAAGGCTTCGTTGTCGGGACTTCCGCTGATGCGGGCGCCCCACAAAAAGATGCTGGGATGGTTGCGGTACTGGCACACCATCTCCCGGCAGTTTTGCAGCGCCTGCGCCTGCCAGACCTCGTCGCCGATGTGCTGCCAGCCGGGCATCTCGATAAATACCAGCAGACCCAGCTCGTCGCAGGCGTCCAGAAACGCCGGGCTGGGGGGCGCATAGCAGGTGCGCACGGCGTTGCAGCCCAGCTCCTTTTTCAGCAGCTGGGCGTCCAGCCGCTGGATGCTGTCCGGCATGGCGTAGCCCTGATAGGGGTAGCTCTGGTGCCGGTCAAGGCCGCGCAGCTCCACCCGCTGTCCGTTCAGGTACAGCCCGCCCGCCACGAACTGCACGGTGCGGAAGCCGAACCGCACGGTCTTTTCGTCCAGCACCCGGTCGGGCAGACCGCCGGTGCCGGGACGGATGAGCCGCATGGTCAGGGTGTACAGGGTGGGGTGCTCCAAGCTCCACGGGTGCACGTTGTTCAGCGTACCGGTGATGGGCAGGGAAAGCTCGCCGCTGTACACCGCCCGGCTCCCGGCGGGGCTGCGGATCTCGGCCTGCAGGGTGCAGCCGATCGTCTCGCCTACGGTGGCGGTGTAGATGCGGAAATCGCCCTCCGCCTTTGCCTCGATGAACACGTCCCGCAGATAGGCGGGCTCCTTGATATCCAGACTGACGGCGCGGTAGATGCCGCCGTAGGTCAGCGCATCCAGCTGCCCGCCGAAGGGCGGGATGTTCAGATCCTCCCGGCTGTCGCAGCGCACAGCCACCACGTTTTTCTGCCCCAGTTGCAGTGCGCCGGTCAGGTCTACCGTAAAGGCAGTGTAGCCGCAGCCATGGTGGAACACCCGCCGCCCGTTGCAGAACACGGTGGCGTCGTGCGCCACCGCCCCGAAGGTAAGCAGCACGGTGCGGCCCAGCCACTCCTTGGGCGCAAAAAACTCCCGCCGGTAGCCGCACAGGCGCTGGTAGTCGTTCTCGCTGCAATAGTTATAAGGCAGCGGCTTGACCGTGTGGGGCAGCCGCACCGGGGTAAGGGAAAGCTCCGGGCACTCCGGGCGCACCAGCGCCGGGTCAAAGGTGGGGGCAAACAGCCAGCCCTCGTTCCAATCGTAGTGTTCCATAGCAGGATCTCCGTCTGAATGATAAGCTTATAGAGGTATGGTATCACAAAGTTATGAACGAAAAAAGCATTCACGCCCCTTTTGTGCCGGATAAGCGGAAATTTTGCAGTGCGCGAAAGCTGCCGGTGGCAGGTTGCCCAATAAACGCGGGGCGAAAATTGTGCAACCATCCAAAAAAGAATCGGATGGGCAGAAAAAGGGAAAAAAGGGCTGAAAATACCGCGAAAAGCGGTACAATAAAAAACAGAAGTATAGGGGTATGCTTCCGGTGCAAATAAAATAGAAAGGAATCATGAACGATGAAACGAATCCTTGCAGTGTTTCTGACACTGGCAATGGCGCTGAACATTGCGCCCATGGCTGCTTTTGCGGCTACGGACAGCGATGCGGCATCCATTGTTGCAGTGGAAGAAACCGACGAGACCTCCTCGCCCCAGCTGGACGAGGAAACAGCAAAAGCCATTGCATCTGACCCGTTTTTGCAGGCAGCCTATGCCCAAACGGAACAGGAGCAGGCCGGTCAGGCCGAGGTGGATACCTCCAATATGTCCGTAAGTGCGACCAACAGCTTTGGCCAGTTGCTGGTGAATGGCATGGAGGGACAAAATGCAGATGCTGACGGCTCCACAAATCGTATTACAAATGTGACGATGAATGGACGCACGGCGAATGTACAGTATGTCCTGGACGGCACAGCAGACCTTATGGTGGCTATTTATACGGATGGCACCGAGGAAGAAATGGTAGCCAGCGGCACAACGGAAGTGTCTGGCAACGCTGACAACGGCGCGGCACAGGTGTCTATTGTAGGCGATATCCCCGAAACCTACACCATCAAGGCATTTCTGCTGGACAAAACTGACCATTCGCCGCTGAGCAGCGCCTACACGGATGTGTCGCATACGCAGGTGATGGTCGATCTGGATAAGGCAACCGTCAACGACTTCCCGGAAGACCGTGTCATCAATCTGGACGATCAGGATAATACGAACTTTGCTGTTGTCAACAAAGAAACGACTTTGCTGACGTACGAGGACAACACAGCGGGCGAAAACCAGCTGCTCAGCGAGGATGATACCAGCCTTGTGTACACGTTTGGCAACGCCGGTGCTGAAATCAGAAATTTACAGCCGGGCGATATCCTGACGTATGAATATGCGCCGGGCGAGCTGCTCATCGCACGGGTACAGGACATCACGGTCAATGGGGATATTGTGACCATTCAGGGTGACGATACGCTGGAACCTACCGATGTGTTCGATATTCTTAAAATTGAAGAATTTGCGGATTCTGGAGAACTGGTCCATAGTGATGAAGGGATGGACCCGGCTGTGACCTATCTGGGAACGTCAACCGGAGTGGATGCCGAAAACAAGTTTGAAATAAAGGATGGAGCGATTAGTGATAACGTTCCAATTGTGGATAATGTTACACATGAATTTGCATTAAATGGAACGCTTAAAGACATAAAAGATGGCATGCTTTCTGTAACGGTGAATGGCGAAGCTTCGTTATTTGCAAATATTGATTTTGCTTATTATATAGCGTGGAATAAGCAGTGGATAGCATTGTCCAGTCAGGTCAGCATTTCGGGTAAAATTTCTGTCGGTGGGGCTATTTCGGCAAAGGTCCCATTGGGACCGCTCCATACACCAAAGATGTTGAAAAAAATTGGCATAGAAGCAGAAATTACACCGAATATTGTTCTTGAGCTTTCTGGGCAGATTACCTTTAAATTCAGCTATGAACAGCGCATGCTTCTGGGTTATTCCACGATGGGTGGATTTCAGAATCTAAGCGAACCGGCAAAAGGAAAAGTTGAGCCGGTTATGGATGATGATAAGAGCACATCGAAAACGATCAGCATATTTGCGGGCTTGGAGATTGGACCCAAAGTTCAATTGGGCGATGAACTGCTGTGGGTAGAGTTTAAGCTGAAAGGCGGTGTAAAGGCTTCTGCAGAGCCACTTGGAACGGGTGAAGGAGTAAGACATGAATGTGCACAATGTCTGGATTTTACGGAAAAGTTGACGGGAAAGCTTACAATAAAACTGATCCTGCTAAAAAAGGACTTGGTAAATGTTGGAGTTCCGGAAGAAATAAATCTTCTTGATATCCCGATTGGAAATTGGTATTGGTCACTGACCTTCGGAGAGGTAGGCGAAGGTACTTGTCCACATTTGACCTATCATGTACAGATCTCGGTAAAGAATCATCGAGAATCCGGCATTACGATTTATGAAAAATTGACGTCCGGAACGCAGATGAAATTTGTTGAACTTGGCAAAACGGATGAAAATGGAACACTGCAAGTATACCTTCCGACGGGAAATCATGATTTAATGGCAAGTATAGGAAAGCAAAATTATAGCGGAATGGCGATGATAACAGGCTCTCCGACAGAGATTGAATTGAGCCAGGAACGCACAGAACAGCCGGATGAACCGGAAAAATCGGATTATACCATCGAGAATGGACGGCTTACCATCTACAATGAAAATATGATGATGGACTATGCGCGCGCAGAGGATACGCCATGGTACGGCTCCCGTGATGAAATCACATACATTCTCACGCAGTATGGTGTGAAAAAAATCAGCAGCTATGCGTTTGCGGAATGCGATAAGGTTACGGAAGTCCGAATTGGCGACGTTGTTACTGAAATTGGAAATTCGGCTTTTGCAGGGTGTGTTACACTGAAAAGAATCCACTTCCTTGGTACAAAAACGGAATGGAACGCCATTCATATCGGAGAAAATAACGATGCTTTGAAAGATGTTGAAATAATTTGTACGGATGGAACAATCAATGCATCATCCGTTGACGGGGAGATGATAGCATCGGGTAAATGCGGAGATGACTTATTCTGGTATGTTACAAAAGAACAGAAACTTATCATAGTGGGAAAAGGAGATATGTATGATTATGCTTATATGGATGCGCCATGGTATAGTGAGAAAATTCGTGCAATCCAATTGAGTGAAAGAATTACCAGAATAGGAAGTTTTGCTTTTTTGGATGCGCCGATTGACGAAGTTAATATTCCAGATGGAGTAAAAGAAATCGGAAGTGGCGCATTTGAAAACTGCTGCGATCTTGAAGCAATTTTCGTTCCGCCCAGTGTAACAAGGATTGAAGAGTATGCTTTTAGTGGCTGTCAAAAGGTAAGTAGCATTAAGGGAATGCAAGGAGTAAAAGAAATTGGAAGAAAGGTGTTTTCTTTCTGCAGAAAACTGACGGAAATAAGATTGTCAGATAGCATATCGGAGATTGGAAGTGAAGCTTTTGGATATTGCGAAGGCCTGACAGAAGTGAGACTGCCACAGAATGAAGAATATACAGTTGTGTCTGGAAAATTGTTTTCCGAATGCAAGGAACTAAAAACCATTGATATTCCAGATAATGTGAAATCAATAGGAGAAAATGCATTTGAACGGTGTACCGAATTGACATCCGTTACAGGAATGAAAAGTGTAGAAAGGATAGAAGGACACGCTTTTTGGAGCTGCAAAAATTTGACAGACGTTCCTTTAACGAATCAAATAGAAGAAATAGGAGTAGGCGCGTTTGCGGGGTGTAGTCAACTTGCTCAAATAAATATTCCTCGAAATGATAAGTACACAAAAATAGAAAATGAAACTTTTTGGGGATGTCAAAGCCTGATAAATGTAGAAATTCCAGATGGCATGGTGAATATTGGAGATCGAGCGTTTATGGGCTGTAAAAAAATGATACAAATACTTCTCCCTGAAACATTGAAATCTATCGAGTCATTTGCGTTCAGTGAGTGTGAAAACTTGGATACTTGTGAAATTCCAAATGGAGTAACGCGAATCGGAGGAAGTGCATTTTCTGAATGCAAAAATTTAGGGCAGATAATAATTCCAGAAAGCGTAAGAAGTTTGGAGACAAGAATATTCAGAAACAGTGGCCTATCAAGAATTACATTACCGAAGGAAATCAGTATTGCTCCTGCGTCATTTGAAAACTGTGAGAATTTGACAACGGTTGTTTATGCGGGAACCCAGAAAGAGTGGAAGAACAGAATTGTATACACATATGGAAATGAGATTCTCCACTCTGTCACCATCCACTGCACCGATGGCGACATCCTTCCCACCTCCACCGCCTCCGAAAACTCCATCACCACCGGTACGGCTTCCACCTCGGACAGCAAGTTCCAAGCCAACTTTGCCAATGCCAAGGCAGGCAAGGACTATGTTATCATCGTCAGCCGCTCCGGCAGCGACCCGCTGAATGCAGACAACCTGATCTACATCAACCAGATCACGGCAGATGCCGATGGCGAGCTGACTGTGCCCTTCCGTACGGCAGCAGACGCAGCAGAGATGACCTATGTGGTCGCCTGTGCACAGGATGGTGCACCGGTCGATCCTGACCAGCCCGGCGGGGACGAGCCCTCTTCCGGCGATGACGGCGGCGGCGCGGCCATTATCCTGATCGGCGGCGTGGCAGCCGTGGCGGCGGTAGCCGGTGTGGTACTGATGATGCCGGTCAAGGTGGAAGGCACCGTGAAGCTGGCCGACCAGCCGGTGGCAAATGCCACCGTACAGGTGCTGAAGGGTGATACCGTCAAGGCAGAAACCGTGACGGACGCAAACGGCCACTTTACCGTCAAGGTAAAGCGCGGTGGCTATACCCTGCGTGTGCAGTGGACGGACGCCAGCGGCCAGCCTGTGACGCGCACGGTGGACTTCAAGGCACCCAACGCAAACCTGAACGTGGCGGCATAAGCTGCGCGTAACAGAAAAGCAGATCCAATAAAAAGACCGGAACGGCCTTGCCTTTTAGGGGCAGAGCAGTTCCGGTCTTTTGTGCGTTTTTTAGCGGATAAAGTTGGTCATGGGGCGGGGCGGGTTCTGCGGGTGGTCGATGCCTGCGGCCTTACCGGCCTCGATGCAGTGCAGCAGCCATGCCATGTTGCGGCCCAGTTCCTGCATCACGGCGCAGCCCTCGGCGTCCTGCAGCACCTGCTCGGGGTTGGAGCCGTGCACCATGGCCCAGTAGGAGCCGTTGACCAGCGGCATGTGGAAGAACTGGGGGTACTTGACCAGCTGGTCAAGGGTGGAGGTGGTACCGGCGCGGCGGGCAGAACAGCAGATGGCGGCGGGCTTGTAGGCCAGATACTTGCCGCCCGCGTAGGCCAGACAGTCCATAAAGCTGGCCATGTTGCCCGCAGCAGAGGCGTAGTGCACCGGACTGCCGAACACAAAGGCGTCGGCGGTCTTGGCCTTCTCGATGGCCTCGTTGACCACGCCGCCGAATACGCACCCGTTGCCGCTGCGGCAGCCGCCGCAGCCGATGCAGCCGCCCACGGGCTGACCGCCGACGTGCAGGATCTCGGTCTCGATGCCCTGTGCCTTCAGCTCCCCGGCGATGAGGGAAAGGGCGGTGTAGGTGCAGCCCTTCTCGTGGGGGCTGCCATTGATGAGCAGAACTTTCATGCTGTATACTCTCCTTTGCTGAAATGCGCCGTAAA
>OGIG01001432.1_pt1 | contig 13729 bp, 9 predicted proteins | sample 1571601 | NCBI WGS metagenome assembly OGIG01 (sample SAMEA2581953, study PRJEB24529) | metagenome | biome: Human gut stool | place: China | collected 2011 | reverse complement strand
CCGTATGCGGAACCGCACGTACGGTGGTGTGGGAGGTCGGTAAATGTGAAAATAGGAGGCAAATGCCTTTTATGATTAGCATTTACCTCCTACCCGATTTTCTAAAGAGTTAACCTGCATATTTCATACGCAGGAAGTCTTACGCAAACCTTCCCTCAATTTACGAAGACATAAGTACACGTCGGATATTTTTACATTTTACATGAGGTGTTGCTGAAAAAAGAGTGATATTTCGTCTGTATGCAATCATATCTTGGCGTAAAAAAATGACTAAATTTAGCGTAGATATACAATTGTGGTTAGCTGAGTGTTTCCCAGCCTCTCCAGTATTACCAAGCAATCAGAAAGTTTTCCTATGCGGATCTCTCATAAAAATGAAGCAGGTGCCGAAGTTCCCTGTCCATAGGGTTATACTTTCCATAATCAAACACGATGCTTTTTTTGAGGACTCTAATGCTTACGGCAGTAAGAAGCACCTTTTCCCTGATTTCCAACAAAGTAGATTTCTCAATTGCTGTTCCTTTCAAACCATGTTCACGAATCGAGTGCATGAGTATGTAAGCTGCGGCATGCAGGAATATCCTTAATCTGTTAGCATTGAAGGAATGGCATGAAAGCCTGTCACCATTGACAGCTTCCTTGAACTCCCTTATGTAGAGCTCATCCTTGCCTCGTCCACAATAGGTTGTCTCGTAGAGTCCCTGTGGCGTTGAGTTCCAGATGTTGCTTACGATAAAGCGTATGTTGGGATTTCCACCGGCCTCTGTCATTTGTTAACAGAGTTAACAGTTGTTTTCCGCCCTTTCTTTGTTTAAATACCTTTAAATATTTCGTGTATTTCCCGATAAAACTTGGTGAAGTCGAGTAAAAAGCGTATATTGCGGCCGAAAATGTGTCTTTAGTTTCTTAAAATATAATAGGTATGAAACATCTGATAGCTCTCTTTGCGGCTTTAAACATGACCGCATGTGCAGGTAATGCCAAACATGCCGATGATACGTTGTATTATCTCTGCGATAATAACGAGAAGGGAAAACTGGATTTCGAAGACGAGATTCTGGTGATTACCCGAACCCCGGAGGGTGGGTACAAGGGTAAGTTCTACGGAACGAGCGATGAGTTTATGAAGGCTAGAAAAGGCTTTCTTCCAGGCTTTTATGCGCTTCCGTTTACCTTCAGAAAGGGTGAAAGTAAAGAGATAAGTTTCACGTTGAGTGCAAAGGACAGACGATTCCTCAACATGCCTGTCAGCATCAAGTATCAGAATCATTTTGATGCGATTGATGCCTTTGGCGATGTGTGGTATTTGGGTTGGAAGCAGAGTCAGGATATCCTTGATAAGGAAGTGGTGACTTTTTGTGGAGAGCTGAATGCTGATGGGATTGTACTGGAAAACAGGGATGTGGCTTTTCCTGAGAAAAAGCGTCTCTTCAAACGTGTAAAGGCAGATGAACTTGCCGCCTACGGTGCTCAGCTCATGACCCGAAAGCAAAGCAAGGAAAACAGCGGTCGGCTTTATCCGGTGCAAGGCAGAAGCGGCAAGGTGGTGGAGCTATCAGATGGCAATTTCTATCCGCTCATAGAGAAGGATGAGGAACAAGGCTGTTATGTTCTTGACGGTCAGGAGTTTTCTAAGGTTTCTATGGATAGGGGAACCGTAAGGGAATACAGGGCAGAGGATGGTAAGGGGTTCATCTATCTTACCAAGAACATCACCATCCATGTTTATGATGCTCCATCCACTGATGCCAAGAGAATTGGCACCCTCAGAGGCAGTAGCCATGAGGTTCCTGAGTGCTATCAGGTGTTGAACTATCAGAACGGCTGGTATAAGATTAGAATTGAAGGCGCAGCCGGGAATAAGGGTTCTGAAGGCTATGTGCCGGAAAAGCATTTCAGCTGGCATCCTAAGGGCATTTAATAGGAATCTATTCATTCTGAATGAAAGATTTTCGGCTCCTACCAAGGGCTTGAATATCGTGAAGTATAGCGATGGTAGTGTGAAGAAAGTTGCTGTTCAATAAGATGAACGCATCCTGATTATATTTAGGGGGGGTACGAGCAATCGTGCCCCTTTTTTATGTTTCTGAAGAGTTAAATCGATGAAAAAGTTTGGCGTTATCAAGTAAAAAACGTATATTTGCGACAGGAAACCGTGTCTTGACACAAAAAAACGTCATAAACTATGTATTTTGAACGTAAAGCATACTTGAAAGAACTCATCTCGGCAGAAGGCAATGGGATGATAAAGATTATCACTGGCATTCGCCGTTGTGGTAAATCCTTCCTTTTGTTCAACATCTTCCGCAAGCATTTGCTTGAAAGAAGTGTTGCGGAAGATCATATCATACAAATAAATCTTGAAGACCGTAGAAACAAGAAACTCCGTGATCCTGATGCTTTGCTGGAGCATATCGATGCTTTGATGAAAGATAAGGATAGGTATTATATTCTCTTGGATGAGGTTCAGATGGTGAAGGAGTTTGAGGATGTGCTCAACTCTTATCTCCATGTGGAAAATGCCGAAGTGTATGTTACTGGTTCCAATGCCCGATTCTTATCGAAGGATGTGATAACTGAATTTCGTGGTAGAGGTTGGGAAATCCGAATCCATCCACTGAGTTTTGCCGAATACTACGAGGTGGTAGGAGGAGAGGAGCGTCAAGCCCTGGAAACCTATTATCTTTATGGTGGATTGCCTGCCGTGGCGCAGATAGAAACTCCTGAAGCGAAACAGAATTATCTTCGTGAGATTTACGAGACGGTTTATCTGAAGGATGTTTTGGAGCGTAATCGGCTGAAGAATTCTGATGGAATGCGCGAGTTGGTGCGCCTTCTGGCTTCTACGATTGGTTCCTGTACGAATGTGCAGAGAATTTCTAATACGTTCAAATCTGTTGGAGGAGTGGAAATCGGTACTAAAACTATTGGCAGGTATCTGGAGAACTTGCAGGATTCCTTCATCATCAGCGAGGCTTTGCGTTATGATGTGAAGGGGCGTAAATACATAGGTACTGGTACCAAGTATTATTTCGAGGACATCGGTATTAGAAATGCCGTGGTAGATTTCCGACAGATAGAATTCACCCATATCATGGAAAACGTGGTTTATAACGAATTGCGGAAGCAGGGTTATACTGTGGATGTGGGGTCAGTAGAGAGCTTCAAGCGGGATGAGAATGGCAAACTGCAGCGTAGGAATCTTGAGATAGATTTCGTGGTGAACCGTTATGATGAACGCCTCTATATCCAGTCGGCTTACGCCTTGCCGGATAAGGAGAAGGTAGATCAGGAGCAGGCTTCTCTTTTGAATGTAAACGATGGCTTCCGCAAACTGATAATCGTGGGGGATAGGTATCGTTCGGGTTATAATGAAGAAGGCATTCTGATGATGAGTCTCTCCGATTTCCTTTTAGGGAAAGAATAGATGGTCTTGAAGAAATATCAAGAGCGGAAGAACAACTGGGTTAACAGAGTTAACAGTTAACAGTTGTTTTTCCGCTCTTTCTTTAGAGTTCTATATGGTTGCAAATTAAGCATATTGAAACATGCTTAATTTGCAAGCCTTGTTTTTAATATTGATATTCAATAAGTTATAAGCGTAAATTAATATAAGAAATGAGTGAAACTGAGTCCCTTTTTCCTTAAAATGCACGCTTTTGCCTGAAAAATCGCCTTGAAATGCAAATTAAGCATAAGAAAATAGGCTTATTTTTACCAAAACTTGCAGATCAAGAAATTTATCCGTATATTTGTGCCCAAAAATAGTTGGAATTATGGAATATACGGCACTTTTAGAGAAACAGATATTGGGTAGGTTGAAGATAGACAACCCCTGGTGGACGGAAGGCAGGATACCTTCTTACTATCAGGAGATGAGTCCTCGCCTCTATCTCGACATCTTCTATCCACTGGTAAGGGATGTCAGCATTCAGCGTGCCCTCATCTTGATGGGACCTCGCCGAGTGGGTAAGACGGTGATGCTCTATCATTCCATCCAGCGGTTGATAGACGAGGGGGTATCGCCTCAGAATATCATCTATGTTTCGGTGGAAACTCCTATCTATAACAATATCCTCTTGGAACAGTTGTTTTCTTTGGCAAAACAGATATTGGATAAGGAAGACAGCCAGGAAGAATTTTATGTTTTCTTCGATGAGATACAGTATCTCAAAGACTGGGAAATCAATCTGAAATCCCTGGTAGATACCTATCACAACGTGAAGTTTGTGGCTTCCGGTTCTGCTGCTGCGGCATTGAAAAAGAGCAGCAACGAAAGCGGAGCGGGCAGGTTTACCGATTTCAATCTGCCGCCGTTGCTTTTCTTCGAGTATATCCATCTTAAGAAATATGAGCATCTGATGCGCCAATCCAAGGTGGAATGGGATGGGATAGAGAGCGATATCTATAGTACGATAGATATTGATAAGCTGAACAGTCTCTTCCTCGACTATATCAATTATGGCGGTTATCCTGAGGTGGCTTTTTCTTCCCGAATGCAGGAAGACCCGGGGCAGTTTGTTCGCCACGATATTGTAGATAAGGTATTGTTGAGAGATTTGCCGAGTCTTTATGGCATTTCGGATGTGCAGGAACTGAACTCGTTGTTTACGATGATAGCTTATCATAGCGGTATGGAGTTTTCGTATGAAAGTATGTCGAAGGAATCGGGTGTCAAGAAGGAAACCATTCGCAGGTACGTCCAGTATCTGGAGGCTGCTTTCCTGATAAAGGTTGTGACAAGAACGGATGATACGGCAAAGCGATTCCAGCGCCAAACTACTTTCAAGATTTATCTGACTAATCCTTCGCTGAGATGTGCGCTTTTTGAGCCAATCAAGATCATGGATGACAATATCGGAGACATGATAGAAACTGCCATTTATTCGCAGTGGATTCCGAGAAAGGGGCACATTGCCTATGCCAACTGGAAGATGGGGCGTTCGCAGGGCGAGGTGGATTTGGTGGGCATCAATGATGCTTTGCAGAAGCCTTATTGGGCGGTGGAAATCAAATGGTCGGACAGGTTCTTCGACAGACCTTCTGAACTTTCGTCCTTACAGTTTTTTATGGAGAAGAATCATCTGCCTCAGGCATTGGTAACTTCCATCAGTAAGGGAGGAGTAAAGGAGATGGATTTTGGTACGCTTCGTTTCATTCCTTCTGCCTGCTATGCTTATACGGTAGGAGAGAATACATTGAGGCAAGCCAGGAAGAGTTTTGGTTTGTAAGAACGTAAAAAGCGACCTTCTGCCGAATTGTGTTCTCGGTAGAAGGTCGCTTTACTTCATTTCAATAGATGATTTCTATAGAGGGTTCTATCCCTCGCAGAGCTTTGCCAATTCTTCCAGGTTATCCGCTACTTCTATCACATCTCGCCAATCGCCGCGAATCATGCTTTTCTCTGCCAAATCGTCCAGCAGGGCGATGGTGGAGTTCCAGAAGCCCTTCATGTTGTAGAGAATCACCATCTTGTGATGGTAGCCGATGGTGTGGGCGGCGGCGATGGTGAAGATTTCATCCAGGGTGCCGATACCGCCAGGAAGGGCTACGAAGATGTCGCTCTGGGCAAGCATCAGGTCCTTGCGGTCGCTGAGATTATCACACGGAATCTCAATGTCGAGGTCAGGGAAGGTTCTGCCGCCTCTTTCTACAAGCGTAGGAACCACGCCGATGGTTCTGCCGCCATGCGCCTTCACCGCCTTGCCTATGCAATCCATCAGTCCGGAGTTACATCCGCCGAAAACCAGGTCGTGGCCGTTCTCTGCCATCCACTTTCCCATCTCTTCTGTCATCGTGAAGAAGTCGGGGTCGATATTCTTATTTGCTGAACAAAAAACTGCTATTTTCATGTCTTTATCTTCTATGATTATGATGTTTTATCTGTTGTTTATTGATATTTTATCTGTTGTTTATTGATGTTTAGGCAAAGATACGCAAAAATATCGAGATTATTCATCTGTTTTTGCGGATAATTTCTTAATTTTGCAAACAATAACTAATCTGATAAACAAAAATAGATTTCTTATAAAACAGGACAAAAGATTTCTTATAAACGATACAACAGAATGAAAAGGATTATCACATATAGCATCATTGCATTACTACAGGCGTCTGTAGCGTTTGCACAGGTCTCTCAGAAACCAAAACTTCAGAAGCGGGAGAAGTATGAATGGGAGGGAGAAATTCCTACCTACGTGGAGCAACTGAAGAAAGAACTGACCTATCCGATGGCTTGGGGCAACAGTCCTATCAGAAACTACAAGAAGTGGAAGAAGGCGGCAAGAGAGAAGGTATTCGAATGCATGATGACGCCTCCGAAGGCGGCTGCGGCTTGGGATATGGAAGTGCTCGGCGAGGAACAGAGAGACGGATATAAGGCGCAGAAAATCGCCTTCAATATCAACGCCTATTCCCGCATTACGGCTTATCTCCTGATTCCGGATTCTGAAGAAGGGAAGAACCCTAAAGCAGAAGCTGGGTTGCTGTCTTCTGCTCAGAATAAGAAATCGGGGAAATTCCCAGCCGTGGTGGCGCTCCACGATCATGGCGCCCATCTCTTTATAGGAAAGGAGAAGATGATTCGCCCTTTCTTTATCGCTTCTGAAGAGCAGGATGCGGATGGGAAGATTTCTGAAAAGAAGAAGGCTGCCAACCAGGAGGTTCTGGATGATGCAGATGCGTGGGTAAACCAGCTTTATGAAGGCCAGTATGTGGGCGATTACCTGGCGAAGCACGGTTATGTGGTGCTCTCGATTGATGCGCCGATGTGGGGAGAACGAGGCCGAAAGGAGGGCGTAGATAGAAACAAATACGATCTCATCGCCGGCAACATGATGATGCTGGGTCGTGACCTTTCTGCCTTCATGACTTACGACGATATTTCCAGTACCGAGTTCCTGGCTTCGCTGCCGATGGTGGATGCGAAGCGTATCGGATGCGTGGGGTGTTCGATGGGAGCCTATCGTTCGTGGATGCTCTCTGCCTTATCGGATAGAATCAGGGTGGGTGCTTCCATCTGCTGGATGATTACCACCGATGCTCAGCTTACCAGACGTTTTGGCAGAAAGGAGAATGGTGGTTTTGCGAATTGCTTTCCTGGATTGCGCCAGTATCTCGACTATCCCCATATCGCTTCCCTCGCCTGTCCGAAACCGATGCTCTTTATCAACGGCACAAAAGATAAGCTCTTCCCCGTGCCGGGCGTAAAGGATGCTTTCGCCGAAATGCACAAGGTTTGGAAGAGTCAGGGGGCTGATAATCTGCTGGATACGGAACTTTGGGACATTCCTCATTCCTGCGGATTGAAAGCGCAGGAGAAAATGCTGGAGTTTCTGGATAAGAATCTGAAATAGGGAAAATATCAAAAGTCCACTACGCTAACCCCTTAAAAAATGCCGTTAGCGTAGTGAACTTTTTGAATATACGAAATCAATCTTTACCACAACTCTTCAGGCGACAAGTCCTTGTCCTTTCTGCCCATCAGATAGTAATCGGCAAGGAACTGGATATTGGCCTGAGTAATCTTCAGACCCTCTTCCTTCACATATCGGCTGGTGAAGATGTTGGCATCAGGAAGCATTCCCTTTTCTATCAGCTTGCAAACAATCTCGTAAGGGAAAGGAAGACCGTTGCCGGAGATGATATTGAAACAGTCCTCTGCTGCACGCTCGGCATTGTAGTATGGGTTTTCAGGCGAAGCGATGCAATGGGCGGTTCCGAAGCTGATGTTGATGCCCGTATAAGGACTTCCGTACACGATGATTCCCTTTTCGTATTTCTGAGGGAAACTGATGTTGGATGGCAGTTCGAAACCGATATTCTTCAGGAATTCCTTCATCGTTTTGACATCCTCGATGAACACAAACTTGTCTCCATAGCCATTCTGCTTGAGCAGATTGTAGTCGTGGATGCTCTTCTTGTGTTTCTGAATATTTCTCTCAGCCTCTATCTGAGCCTTGTTGTCTTCATAAGTAGGATCGAGGAGAGCACCGGTTTGCCACCAGTCTCCACCAAATCGGAAGAGATTGCATACGAGCACATTCTCGCCGCTGAGGAAGGAAGAAGCATCCCCAATATTGGTAGATTCCTTGAGCACTCTGATGAGGCTCCCTTCTTCTGCCTTCTCCTGATTCTCCTTTGAGGTCTTCTCCTGATTCTCCTTTGAGGCCTTCTCCGGATCATCTTCCTCCTCATACAAATCCTTCAGATAGAAGAATTTCTCATCCTCTTTCATCATTCTGAAGGCTCTGGTTCCCTTGTAATCGATGTCCGTCCAGAGTTTGTGGGCAGGATGATGCTCGCTGATCTTGGCAAGCCATTCAGCAGAGGTGAGAGCCAAAAGATTGTGGCGATCGTTCATCGTGTGCTCTATCTGGATGGAGTAGGCGATGATTTCATTGAAGCCCTGTGGAGAGCGGGCGAGCTTTTCGAGGTCGAACTGCAGGCGCTTGAGATTGTTGATGTTGAAGAAGCAGTTATAGTGAAACCATGCCAGCACGTCTCTGTATTCCAGGAACTTGTCTTCTGCTGTAGGCAACTCGCAGAGAAATTCACGCAGGCGCTCATTTTCCGGTGCAGTTTCATACTCCTTGTCGAGAAGATTATACACCAGTTTGGCAGCCAGTTCTATCGTACTGAAGAGGAAAGGTACGGCTTCCTGGATGTAGGCACTCTGCTGGTAATGGTGCCAGCACAGGAACTTGATGTCGGAGATGTTGATCTCGTCCGGATCGTATGGCGCATCATCTTCATTGAGAGAGTTCTTGACAAACTCCTTTTCGTTCTCATAGAACGGGATGTATGAACCATATCGCTTCTTGCATTCTGCGGTGAAAGTCTTCCAGATACAAGTACCGGAGAGCACGTCCTCAAAATATCCGGCGATGCAGAGGGCGAGCTGCTTGGCATCTTCCACGTCTTTGAACTGATGCGTGAAGCAGGCATCGTCGAGGGCGTGGTATATTTCATTGGATAACTCCGTATAATATTGATCCACTTCATTAGGTTTCTCGTATGGATGCATTGCCATCCATTCTTGAGTGAAAATTACTTTTTTCATATCATTCGATTGTTTGTTATTTCGTGCAAAGGTAATGAAATAATAGAGAAATCTGCAAGAAATTCAAAGTTTTTTCGTAACTTTGCACCCGAATTTAGGCAATCTTAATAAAACTATATGGTTGCCGCAAGCGTTTTAGAAGGATTTTGCACCCTAATTCATGGCTGGGAGGGTGAATTCGGCCTTCTATTTGATTATACATGAATTAAGGTTAAAAAGATTTGAAGACATTTGAAGAATTGGGCGTGAGCGAAGAGATTCGCCGTGCCATCGAAGAGCTTGGATTTGAGAATCCAATGCCAGTTCAGGAAGAAGTAATCCCATATTTGCTTGGTAATAAGAACGACGTGATTGCGTTGGCGCAGACCGGTACGGGTAAGACTGCATCTTACGGTATTCCGGTTATCCAGAAAACTGATGCCAGCAGCAAGCAGACACAGGCTATCATCCTCAGTCCTACACGTGAGCTCTGTCTCCAGATAGCAGACGATTTGAACAGTTTTGCCAAGTACATCGACGGTTTGCATATTGCTGCAGTCTATGGTGGTACTGACATCGGAAGCCAGATACGCACCCTGAAGCATGGTGTGCAGATTATCGTGGCTACTCCTGGACGATTGCTCGACCTGATTAATCGCGGTGTGGCTCAGTTGGAGCACGTCAATAACGTGGTGCTTGATGAGGCTGACGAGATGCTCAACATGGGCTTCTCTGAGAGCATCAATGCCATCTTTGAGAACGTGCCGGAGGATAGAAATACCCTTCTCTTCTCGGCTACCATGAGCAAGGACATCGAGAAGATTGCACTCAACTACCTGCACGACCACAAGGAAATCGTGGTGGGTTCACGCAATGAGGGTGCTGAGCACGTAAACCACATCTACTATCTCGTAAACGCCAAGGATAAGTATCTTGCCCTGAAGCGCATCGTGGACTTCTATCCGCGCATCTTTGCGATTATCTTCTGCCGCACCAAATTGGAGACGCAGGATATCGCCGATAAACTTATCAAGGATGGATATAATGCCGAGGCCCTGCATGGCGACTTGAGCCAGCAGCAGCGAGACCTCACCATGCAGAAGTTCCGCAACCATACCGTTCAGTTCCTGGTGGCTACTGATGTGGCAGCACGTGGTCTGGATGTAGATGATCTGACTCACGTTATCAACTATGGTTTGCCTGACGATGTGGCAAGTTACACCCACCGAAGCGGTCGTACCGGTCGTGCCGGAAAGAAGGGAACTTCCATCTCTATCATCCATACTCGTGAGAAATTCAAGGTTCGCCAGATTGAGAAGCAGATAGGCAAGGACTTCGTGGATGGCGTTTTGCCAACCCCAGAGGAAATCTGCAAGAAGCAGCTCTTTAAGACCATGGACGATATCATGAAGACGGATGTGGATGAGGATCAGATTGCTCCATACATGGCTGAAATCAACCGCCAATTTGAGTACATCGACAAGGAGGATATCATCAAGAAGATGGTGACCATCACCTTCGGTAAGTTCCTGGATTACTACAAGAATGCTCCTGAGATTGTGAAGCCAGAGAGCGGTAAGGGTTCACGTAACGGCGAAGGTCGTGGAAGTCGTGGTGAGCGTGGCAAGGTTTCTGGTGGTCGTAGAAAGCACGAAACTGAGGCTGGATTCAAGCGCCTCTTCATCAATCTGGGTAAGGCTGATGGTTTCTATCCGGGCGAAATCATGCAGTATCTGAACAAGCACGTGAAGGGTCGCCAGGAGGTGGGTCACATCGACCTGCTGAGTAAGTTTGCCTACATCGAGGTGCCTGAGGAGGATGCGAAGCGCGTGATGAAGGCTTTGAACGGAACTGAGTACAAGGGCAGAACCGTAAGATGTAATGATGCTGACGAGGAAGGTCATGGCAGAGGCAGTCGTGGTGGACGTGATGCTGAGGGCAGAGGCAGTCGTGGCGGACGTTCTGCAGAGAAGGGTTCCCGTGGACGCAGAGGTTCTGATGATGCTCGTTTTGAGCGTGGAGGTCGTGGAAGCCGTGGCTCAGAGAAGGGCCGTGGTGGAAAGAAAGCACGCCGTGAGGAGGAAACAGGCGACTGGCGTCAGTTCTTCCAGAACAATGACAATGTGAAATTCAAGGGCGAGGAGCCAAACTTCGAGGAAGAAGGTTGGGCTCGCCGTCGTCCTAAGAAGAAGTAATTTAGGCAGCGATTTATAATAAGATGAAAGTCTGCATCAAAGGGATGGTTTGATGCAATATCCATATTTGCGGTAAAAATACAGCAATTTCTTTGGTAAATTGCGGTGTTTTTACCGCAATTTTTGTATAATTGTAGCTGTAAACATCAAATAAGGCAAGAAATATGGAATTATTGAAGCAACTTTCTGACAATCTTATCAAGCCCAAAATGGAAATGCACACCAACTGGCAATGGTAGCGGAATCATAAACTTGGTTTGGTCATGGAATGGAAGGTGGGAGCCGGAAAGTTCCTTGTCTGCATGAGCGATTTGGAGAAGGCTGCCAAATATCCAGAAGGCAAGGCTTTCTATCAGAGTGTAATTGATTACATGCGCTCTGCTTCTTTCAATCCATCTGTAGAAAAAACGGTGGATGAATTGAAGAAGAAACTCGCCGAAAAACCTCGTCAGGTTTCATTGAAGGAGCTGAATAATATCTCGCAATATTAATTGGAATTCTGTAGGTTGCGAATCTGTAAGATAAAAATAAACTGAAAATCAGCAAGATAATAAGAATAGAAAGACTAAATAAAACAAGAGCGGAAAGCCAGGAGTTAACAGGTTAACAGTTAACAGCTGATTTTCCGCTCTTTTCATATCATCCTGAGACTAATCTTTATCCCAGGATAAACCTTTATATCATCTCTGTTGATTCAGAGATAGGATTTACTTCGCATTGATCTCCTTCAAGAGGCGGTCTGCGTGTCCCCACTTATCCATCAGGTAGAGCACATAGCGAATATCTACGCCGATACAGCGAGCCAGGCGCTTGTCGAAGTTGATGTCTGAGCTGAGGCTATCCCAGTTGCCGTCGAATGCAAGACCTATCAACTCACCCTTGCCGTTGAACATAGGACTACCAGAGTTACCACCGGTAATATCGTTGTTGGTGAGGAAGCAGAGTTGCATCTTGCCTGTAGTCTTGTCCTGATACTTGCCGAAGTCTTTCTCAGAGAGGAGTTCGTGCATGATAGGCTCTGCGAAATAATCGATGACCTTATCGCCCTGCTTCATCTTCTCTACGATGCTCTCAGCTGTAGTATAGTAGCCTGATGGCTTGCCGCCGAGGTCGAAACCGCCCACCTGTCCGTAGCTCAATCGCATGGTGAAGTTGGCGTCGCTATAGTGAGGCATGTCTTCCTCCATACGCAGTTTGGCAGCACAGAGATACTTCTCCTGCTCGGCGATAGAATCAGATACGGCTCCCATCTTCTCTACGAAGTCGGCGTAAATGTCATTCAGATCCATGCTGTAATTTACACCTGGATCTTTCTCATATCCCTTCTTGTTGAAGTAGAGCTTGGCACCCTTCTTCATGAGGAGTGACTTCTCCCAGAGATAATCTACATATTTCGTATAATCACCTCCAAACTGAGTGTCGATGATGTTGTAGAACTTAGGCAACCACTTCGCATCAACGTGCTCCTTGTAGTTTTTCAGAAGGGTAGCGAGCACCTCTTTGTCGAGTGCCATATCCCATTCATCTGAGTTGTCCTCAAACTCATGATATTGCTTCTTCTTATTCTTCTCGGAACCCTTTACCTCCATGCCATTCTGAAGTTTGAAAGCACGGGTAGAGAACTCTACGTTGCTACGGCGAGTGAATGACTCTGCAAAGTTGGTCCATGCATAAGTTACGTCAGCGCTTTCCTTGTAGAGTTTCTGGAGCTTGTCGAAATCCACCTTGTGGGCGAGGTCGTTTGCAGCTTTGGCTGTATCTTGCCAAGCACGGAGACGAGTCTCGTACTCACGCTTCATGTTAACGATGCCGATGGAGTCGATGCACTTGTTCATACCGATGGAGTTCTTCCAGTAGTTGGAGCTCTGGGCGTACTTGCTGTCATACTTGATGCGCACAGCCTCGTTGGCACGCATGTGCTTCTGCATTACTTCCTGTTTGATGCCGCGTACCTGGGCACGAGGAGCATTTTCTGCGTCACGCATCATCTGGATGCCATAGCTGGAGAGGTATCGTTCGGTACTACCAGGATAACCCATGGTCATCGCATAGTCGCCGTCCTTGTAGCCTTGTAGCGAAACTTGTGCCCAGCGTTTTGGGTGGTATGGCACGTTGTCCTTGCTGTAGGCTGCAGGACCATTGGTCTTAGGGTCGGCATAGATGCGGAATACAGAGAAATCGCAAGTCTGGCGAGGCCACATCCAGTTATCTGTGTCACCACCGAACTTACCCATAGACTTTGGTACGGTGAAAACCAGACGCAGGTCGGTGAAGTCGCGGTAAGTAGTAGCGTACCACTTGTTGCCCTCGTAGAAAGGCTGAACGGTGATATGGAGGGTAGAATCGTTCTTCTTCACCTCTTTAGTCATCTCGTTCTCCAGAGAATCGATGAGTTCATCGCGTTTCTTGTTGTCGAGTTTCTCGTATCCGAGGCTCATCACCTTATCGGTTACATCCTTCTGTTCAACCATAAAGCTGACGAACATATTCTCGT
>OGIG01001427.1_pt1 | contig 13748 bp, 9 predicted proteins | sample 1571601 | NCBI WGS metagenome assembly OGIG01 (sample SAMEA2581953, study PRJEB24529) | metagenome | biome: Human gut stool | place: China | collected 2011 | reverse complement strand
CATTTGAGCAGTGAGCTCTGTGAGCTGTACCGAATGCGTCGTTTACAAATACATCACAGATACTTGCAAGATCCTTAGAGAATGCCTCTCCGTTCTTTGTCTCTTCAGCTCTGAAACGTGTATTCTCAAGAAGGATAACTTCTCCGTCCTTCATAGCGTCAACTGCAGCTCTTACTGTATCGTCAACAACCTCTAAGCTTGGTACGAACTTAACTTCCTGTCCGAGAAGCTCTGAAAGTCTCTTGGCAACAGGTGCAAGTGTCTTTGTCTGCTTGTCTTCTTCTGTCTTAACCTTTCCAAGGTGTGAGCAAAGTATAACCTTACCGCCGTCAGCGATAAGCTTCTTGATTGTTGGAAGTGCAGCTACAAGTCTGTTCTCATCTGTGATCTCACCATTCTTTAATGGTACATTGAAATCACATCTGCAGAGTACACGAAGACCCTTAACGTTGATATCATCAACTGATTTCTTATTTAATGACATTTTAATTTCCTCCTGATTGTCACATTGATAATTACGCCTCTGCGTAAAAAAAGAGGATCCGGTCCATGTAGACCGGACCCTCTATTAGGTCTAATAAATACTTTTAAATGAGCGTTACAATTATGCTAACTCAGCGAAGTACTTGATTGTTCTAACCATCTGGCTTGTGTATGAGTTCTCATTGTCATACCATGAAACAACCTGAACCTCATATAAATCATCAGCGATCTTTGATACCATTGTCTGTGTAGCATCAAATAATGAACCGTATCTCATACCGATAACATCTGATGAAACGATTGGATCTGTGTTGTAACCGAATGACTCTGATGAAGCAGCCTTCATAGCAGCGTTGATTCCGTCAACTGTTACATCAGCACCCTTAACAACTGCTGTAAGGATTGTTGTTGAACCTGTTGGAACTGGAACTCTCTGAGCTGATCCGATTAACTTACCATTTAACTCTGGGATAACAAGACCGATAGCTTTAGCAGCACCTGTTGAGTTAGGAACGATATTAGCAGCACCTGCTCTAGCTCTTCTTAAGTCGCCCTTTCTGTGTGGTCCGTCGAGGATCATCTGATCACCTGTGTAAGCGTGGATTGTTGACATGATACCTGACTGGATAGGAGCATATTCATTAAGAGCCTTAGCCATTGGTGCAAGACAGTTTGTTGTACATGAAGCAGCTGAGATGATCTGATCATCTGCTGTTAATGTATCCTGGTTTACTGAGTAAACGATTGTCTTAAGGTCATTTCCTGCTGGAGCTGAGATAACAACCTTCTTAGCACCTGCTGTGATATGAGCCATTGACTTTTCCTTTGAGCAGTAGAAACCAGTACACTCAAGAACTACATCAACACCGATCTCTCCCCATGGAAGCTCTGCTGCGTTAGCCTTAGCATAGATTGTAAGAGTCTTGCCGTCAACTGTGATTGTGTTAGCCTCATCATCAGCTGAAACTGTGTGAAGGTTCTCACCAATCTTACCACAGTAACCACCCTGTGCTGTATCGTACTTGAGAAGATCTGCAAGCATTGAAGGCTTTGTTAAGTCGTTGATTGCAACTACTTCATATCCTTCTGCTCCGAACATCTGTCTGAATGCGAGACGACCAATACGTCCAAAACCATTAATTGCTACTTTTACTGCCATTTTTTATTCCTCCTAAGTTTTGAATAATAAAAGTATTTATAATCTACCACACTTTTACATGTGGCAAATAAATCGTGTTAAAACACAAGCTAATCATACATTTTTTGTATAAAAATTTCAAGTGTTAATGTGATTTTTTTTAAACATATTAATAATATTCTACAATTCTTTTTAAGCAAATTGTATATATATGTCGTTTTTTAGATTTTTATATTGTTTTTCCGACAGGACTTTCTATGCCAGTACCGCATTTCCGGTGTAGAGCTGATAATATCTGCCCTTCTTCTCCAGAAGCTCCTCATGGGTACCACGCTCTATTATCCTTCCCTGTTCCAGCACCATTATACAGTCACTGTTCTTAACGGTTGAAAGTCTGTGGGCTATGACAAATGTGGTACGTCCCGCCATAAGCTTATCCATTCCGTCCTGTACAAGGCTTTCTGTTCTTGTATCAATGGAACTTGTTGCTTCATCAAGTATAAGTGCCGGCGGATCGGCTATTGCCGCCCTGGCTATGGCAAGGAGCTGTCTCTGTCCCTGACTTAAGTTGGCACCATCACCGGTAAGCACTGTGTCATATCCCTGTGGGAGTCTTCTTATGAAGCCATCTGCATTTGCAAGCTTTGCTGCAGCCACAACCTCCTCATCCGTTGCGTCTAGCCTTCCGTATCTGATATTCTCCCTTACACTCATGCTGAACAGGTGTGTATCCTGAAGTACGATTCCAAGTGAACGTCTGAGATCTGACTTCTTTATCTTGTTTACATTTATTCCGTCGTATCTTATCTTACCGTCCTGTATGTCATAAAATCGGTTTATAAGATTGGTTATGGTGGTCTTTCCTGCTCCGGTTGAGCCTACAAAAGCAATCTTCTGTCCGGGCTCTGCATAAAGGCTTACATTGTGGAGTACGATCTTGTCATCATTGTACCCGAAGTCCACATCATCGAATACCACATCGCCCTTAAGTTCCACATATGTTGTGGGATCGCCGTTTGTGTGCTTATGTGCCCATGCCCACAGGCCTGTTCTCTTTTCACTCGGAACTATCTCTCCGTTTTCTTTCCTTGCATTTACAAGCTCCACATATCCTTCGTCCACCTCAGGATCCTCGTCCAACAGATTAAATATCCTCTCGGCGCCGGCAAGTGCCATTACTATGGCATTTATCTGCATGCTTATCTGGTTTATAGGCATATTAAAGTTCTTGTTAAAGGTCAGGAAGCTGGCAAGTCCGCCGAGACTGAAGCCACCTACATTTCCTATGGCAAGCACACCTCCCACTATGGCACATAACACATAGCTGATATTACCTATCTGAGCATTTATAGGGCCAAGTATGTTAGAGTAGTTATTTGCCTTGTATGAGCTTTCGCATAACTGTTCATTAAGCTCATCAAAGGCTTTCTTGCTCTCCTCCTCATGACAGAATACCTTGACAACTCTCTGCCCCTGCATCATCTCTTCAATATAACCGTTTAAGCTTCCTATATCCTTCTGCTGGGCAATGAAATGCTTCGCTGAAAGACCTCCGATCTTTCTTGTGAGCCCAAGCATTACTCCAATCATTACAAATGTAAGTACCGTAAGAGGGACATTTAACATGACCATACATACCGTCGTGCTGACAATTGTTATGGCACTGTTAAATAACTGCGGCATGGACTGGCTTATCATCTGTCTCAAGGTATCTGTATCATTTGTATACATTGACATGATGTCTCCGTGGGCATGGGTGTCAAAGTACTTGATAGGGAGCCGCTCCATTTTTGTGAACATGGCATCACGGAAATGCTTAAGCATACCCTGGGTGACATTTACCATTATCCTGTTGTAAGTATATGAAGCAACAATACCGATTCCATAAAATCCTGCCACTCTGCCGATGGCCTTTAACAGTGGCATATAGTCCTTGGTCTCACTCTTTAAGAGTGGAGTTATATAGTCATCTATAAGTCTCTGCATGAACATGGTTCCCTGGACATTTGCCAGGACATTTATGATTATACATATGGCTACTATGACCACAGCCACGCCATAGTATTTCATTATCATTCCCATGAGTCTTTTAAGCAATTTTCCCGGCTCTGCCGGTCCTTTTTTACCTCCTGATCTTCCCGGAGCTGCCTGTGCTTTTTTTTCTCTCATGTTACTCATTATCCTTCACCTCCTTAACAGCCGGTTCATCAAAGTCTCCGCCCCCCGAGGTCTGGGATTCGTAGACCTCTCTGTAGATATCATTTCCTTCAAGAAGCTCTTCGTGGGTTCCTATGCCGTTTATCTGACCCTCGTTCATTACGATTATGCGGTCTGCATGTTCAACACTGGATATTCTCTGTGCAATTATTATCTTTGTTGTGTCAGGTATCTCAGTTTCAAACGCCTTCCTGATCCTGGCGTCCGTTGCAGTATCAACCGCACTGGTAGAATCATCCAGTATAAGTATCTTAGGCTCCTTAAGAAGTGCCCTGGCAATACAAAGACGCTGCTTCTGGCCTCCGGATACGTTGGAGCCGCCCTGTTCTATATATGTATTGTAACCATCAGGCATACGCTCGATAAATTCATCCGCACAGGCAAGCCTGCAGGCACGTCTGCACATTTCATCAGTGGCTTCCTTGTTGCCCCATCTCAGGTTCTCGTATATGGTTCCGCTGAACAATGTATTCTTCTGCAGAACCACCGCAACCTTATTTCTCAGGGCTTCCATGTCATACTTTCTCACATCTATGCCACCTACCCTGACACTTCCATCAGTCACATCATACAGACGGCTGATAAGATTCACAAGACTGGTCTTGGCACTTCCTGTGCCTCCGATTATACCGATAGTCTCTCCTGACTTTATATCTATATTTATATCCTTAAGAACGTAGCCCTCTGCATTCTCCTTATATTTGAAATATACATGGTCAAATACTACGCTGCCATCCTTAACCTCCATAACAGGATCATCATCATTATGTATAGTGGCCGTTTCATTTATAACCTCTGCAATCCTTCTTCCGCTTGCCATACTCATACTGATCATTACGAACACCATGGACAACATCATAAGGCTCATAAGTATGTTCATGCAGTATGCAAGAAGACTCATAAGATTACCTGTGGTAAGGCTGTCACTTACTATCATGTGTGCCCCAACCCAGCTTATAAGCAGTATACATGTATATACTGTAAACATCATAACCGGCATGTTACAGGCAATTATACTCTCTGCCTTAACGAACATGTTGTATACCTTTGCACTGGCATTTGCAAATTTATTTGTCTCATACTCTTCTCTTACATATGCCTTTACAACACGGATAGCAGATACATTCTCCTGCACGCTGGCATTTAAGTCATCGTACTTCTCAAAAACAATATTGAAGTATTTATTTGCCTTTCTTATGATGAAAAACAACACGCAGCCAAGAAGCACCACGGCTATAAGGTAGATACTGGCGATTCTGCCGTTTATAAGAAAAGCTGCCGCCATGGCACATATCATGCTGGCAGGTGCTCTCATGCCCATTCTGAGTATCATCATGTACGAGTTCTGCACGTTGGTCACATCTGTGGTCATTCGTGTAACAAGTCCCGCTGTGCTGTACTTATCTATATTTGCAAATGAAAATGTCTGAATGTTGTAATACATTGCCTGCCTCAGATTTTTTGCAAATCCTGCCGAGGCATAGGCTCCGTACTTTCCACCCATGAGACCTGCAAATAATCCCACTGCAGCCGCTGCTATCATCCATGCTCCCACTATGCAGATATGTCTGATATCGCCCCCGGGAACATTTACGCCATCATCAATGATGGACGCCATAAGAAACGGAACCAGCGTCTCCATAAGAACCTCAAGCAGCATAAAAAGTGGTGTTGCAATGGATGCTGCCTTAAATTCTTTGATCTGTTTCATTAGTGTCTTTAACATCTTTTACTCCTTTCATGCCATATAATTCTTTATTTATCAGCTTTTCTGATGGTCATCACCTTATTTTGTCATTTATCTTCTGTCAGCTTTTCCTTACAGGGACACTCTCCCAGAAGTTCCATCATCTTAGTATCTATCTTGTCTATGGAGCTTAAAAATATCCCGATTTCCTCTTCTGTAAGGCAACCGCTTATCTGCTGTTCCATGGCTTCGACCTTTGTATGTATCTTCCGCTCCATGGCTCTGCCCTCATCTGTCATCTCTATCTTCTTAAGTCTCGCGTCCTTCTTCACGCTTGTCCTCTTTATCAGTCCATTCTTCTCCATGGTCTGTAGAGTCTGGGTCACAGTGGAACGCCTGAGATAAAAGAAATCCTCCATATCCTTCTGATATACGTCTCCCTCACTACCCCTCACTGCAATAAAATGGAGTATCCTGCTCTGGGCACCGCTTATTCCTTCCTCCTCCGCAGCCTTGTGAAGGTAATGCTTTATTCCGTTTGACAATATAATTATCCTGTTTCCGAGCTCTTTCATGACACGTCTCCTTTCTTCAAGCTTCAGTCTATTTTATAATTTGTCTTCGGTTCACTTATAATTTGCCTAAGCGCCTTATATAGTTCGTATACTAACAATTAGTAATCGAACTATATTCTACCACCATATTATAAGATTTCAACACTAATTTGCGGAGTTTATAAATAATTCACAAATGATACAAATTCTGCATTTCATGATTTGTCTTTGACTGGATATGCTCAATGTATTATTATGTCTGTATAAAGAAATGCTCAGAAAAGAGGTTTTGGCAAATGAAAATATGTGATTCACATTTACATTCAGAATTTTCTTCTGACTCATCAACACCTGTAAGTGCAGTTATAGAAAAGGCGATAGCCCTGGGACTTCCTAAGGTCTGCATTACAGACCACTATGACATTGACTTTGTTATACAGGATGAGTCTGATCCAACCATGGATTTCAAACTTGATACACCAAGTTATCTGGCATGCTTAAAAGAAATGTCAGAGCTTTATAAGGATAAGATAGATGTACGCTTCGGCGTAGAACTCGGACTTATGCCGGGCATAGAGGAAAAGGTCAGAAACTATGTAAGCAAATGGTCTGAATACGACTTTATCATAGGCTCCACCCATCTTGTAAGAGGGCTGGATCCCTACTATCCTTCCTACTATGAGGGAAGATCCTCCAGGGAGGCTTTAAGGGAATATTTTGAATGTATCCTTACCAGTGCAAGGACCTTTGACGATTTTGATGTATATGGTCATCTTGATTATATAGTCAGATATCTTCCGGGCGGTGAAAAAGACTACTGCTTCAAGGATCACGCAGATATCTTTGAAGAAATCTTCAAGGTGCTTATATCAAAGGGAAAGGGAATAGAGATAAATACCGGAAGCCTTTATAAAAAGATGACATTTCCTCACCCACACATTGAGGCACTTAAAATGTACAAGGCCATGGGTGGTGAGATAATCACTGTGGGAAGTGATGCCCATGTTACAGATTATATATGTTACGGATTTGAAACTGTTGTGAAGGATCTGCTCACATCCCTGGGGTATAAGTACTACACAACCTTTAAGAACAGAAAGCCTGAATTTAATCCGATATAATATAACAAAGCACCATAAGATATCCGTGAAAGCATATTCCACTTCCCCATCGTAATAAAAAATCCGGCAGAAAACTATATCTGCCGGATTTTTATATCTCATTTCTGATTTTATATTTCTTTTTGGGTTTTTTATGCCTGATCTGCATTTTTAAAATTCACAGATGGTACCGCCACCTACAATATAGTCATCCTTATAGAATACTACTGCCTGCCCCTTTGTCATGGCTCTGACAGGCTCATCAAACAAAACCTCTATTCTGTCTTCGCCTGCCATTTTTATGGTACACATACAGCCCTTGTGGGCATACCTTATCTTCGCCATAACTCTCATCTCGCCATCAAGTCTGTCTATTGCCATAAGGTTGATTCTGTCTGCCACAAGCCTTGTTTTAAAGATATCTTCATTTTCACCGATAACCACCTCATTTGTTTCAGGGATTATATCCGCTACAAATACAGGATGACCTGCAGCGATCCCCAATCCCTTACGCTGTCCGATGGTATAATGGATTATACCCTTGTGTCTACCGATCACATTGCCATTCGTATCTACAAAATTCCCGGGAACTGACACAAGTCCTGCCTCCCTCTCAAGATATCCTGCATAATCACCGTCAGGAACAAAGCATATATCCTGACTGTCAGGCTTATGGGCAACCGCAAGACCTATTTCATCTGCGATCTTTCTGATCTCCGTTTTGTCATAGTCTCCCACAGGCATAAGAGTTCTGCCAAGCTGCTCCTGGGTCAGGTTATAAAGGGCATAAGTCTGATCCTTGGCAATCCCCTTTGCAGTCTTTAAAGTATATCTTCCGTTATCAAGCTTTATGATTCTGGCATAATGTCCTGTTGCTATATAGTCTCCGCCTATCATCATACATCTCTTAAGAAGAGCTTCCCACTTAACATACCTGTTACAGGCTATGCATGGATTTGGTGTATGACCATTCTTATACTCATCAACAAAATAATCTATAACATATTTCTTAAAATCATCCTTAAAATTCATAACATAATAAGGAATTTTAAGGCGATCCGCAACTCTCCTGGCGTCATCCACGGCAGACAGACCGCAGCAGCCACCGTTATTGCTTACAGCCATTGGATCCTCACTCTGCCATATCTGCATGGTAACTCCTATAACATTATATCCCTGTTCCTTCAACAGATATGCCGCAACTGATGAATCAACTCCACCTGACATTCCTACACATACTGTCTTCTTATCCATGTTTTATTTCCTCTTAATTTCAAAAGTCAGCAACACCTTAAATTCTCCAAGCTCCTGTCAGTCAGCCTTCTTAACCTGACCTGTAAGCCTGAGATAGGTGTCAGACATCTTTCTCTGATTTCCTATTATACGCTTAAGCACATCCACCGTCCTGTCAATTTCTTCCATGGTGTTCTCATATCCTATGGTAAATCTCACAGAGCCTCTGGCTATTTCTTCCGGAAGCCCTATGGCCATCAGCACATGAGAAGGATCTATTGAACCGGAGGAACATGCAGAACCTGCTGAAGCACATATATCTTCCATATCCAGCATTATGAGCACAGTCTCCCCCTCTACGAATTGGAAGCCCATATTCACATTGCCCGGAAGCCTGTCATTCATGCTGCCATTTACCCTGGCATAGGGTATCTCTGACATTATCCTCTTTATCATATAATTTCTAAGCTTTGTCTCGTACTCAATCCTCTTTGTCATGGTGATTGCTGCAAGCTCCGCCGCAGTCTTCATTCCCACTATTGCCGGAACATTCTCAGTTCCTGCTCTTCTGCCTCTTTCCTGTCCACCACCATGGATTATGCTGTCAATCCGTATGCTGCTCTTCACATAGAGAAAACCCATTCCCTTAGGTCCGTTAAACTTATGACTGCTGGCACTTAAAATGTCGATGTTCATGTCATTTACATCTATGGGTATCTGTCCGAATGCCTGAACTGCATCCGTATGGAACAGCACTCCATGCATATGGGCGATCCTTCCTATCTCTTTTACAGGCTGTATGGTTCCTATCTCGTTATTTGCAAACATAACAGAAATAAGTATCGTATCTTCCCTTACGGCAGCCTCAAGCTTGTCAAGTCTCACTACACCTGCCTCATCAACATCTATATAAGTAATATCATAACCTTCCTTCTCGAGCCACTCACAGGAGTGCAGGATGGCATGATGTTCTATTTTCGTAGTTATGATATGTCTGCCTTTATTTCTATATGCCCACGCAATACCCTTTAATGCCCAGTTATCCGACTCACTTCCGCCGGAAGTAAAATATATCTCGTCACCCTTGGCATTTATTACAGAAGCTATTACATCTCTGGCATCAGAGATAACATTTTTATTCTTACCTGCAAATCCATACACGCCTGACGGATTGCTGTAATTTGTCCTGTAGTAAGGAAGCATGGCGTCAACGACCTCAGGTCTTACAGCCGTAGTCGCCGCATTGTCCAGATATATCATCAATTATCATTCCCTTCATTTGAATAAGAGTATACTGCGTCTAATATATACTATTCCCTTTAGTATCCCTTGTGAGCCATAAAAGACCTTTAGCTTAGGGAAATTTTTTCCTGATCAAGGGGCTTGATTATCTTTCTGTAGGCATAGGCAAATAATACCAACGACAGCACCATACTGAAAATTTCTGCTATAGGAAATGCAAACCATACATATGTCACATTGTGAGTAGCTTTTGCCAGTATATATGCTGCAGGAACAAGTACGAATAGCTGTCTTGCCATGGACACTATCATACTGTATATTCCCTTGCCCAAAGCCTGGAACACACCTGAGCACGCTATTGCCAGACCTGCAAATATAAACGGACTACTTAGTATCCTCATGGCAGGGATACCCATATTAAGCATATCATCTGTGGCATTGAATATCTTTAAGATAGGCACAGGTGCCACCTGGATGATAATAAGACATACCGCCATTATACACATACATATACTACAGCTTAACTTAAAGGTCTTCATCATCCTGTCAGGGCGCTTGGCACCGTAATTGTAAGCAACTATAGGGATCATACCGTTGTTCATACCGAACACTGGCATGAACGCCATACTCTGCACCTTAAAGTACACGCCGAATATTGTAACCGCAACCTCGTTAAGGGAATACAGAATACGGTTCAGAAGATATGTCATTACAGAACCTACTGCTATCATTATAACAGACGGCACGCCTATACCAAGTATTCTTTTTATAATGGTACCTACCGGCTTAAATTTCTTAAAGGATATATGAAGATCATGGTTCTTCTTAAGATTGAAATATATTGCAAGTATCGCCGCAATACACTGACCTATGACTGTAGCCAGTGCCGCACCTGTTACACCAAGTCTAGGCATACCTAAGTATCCAAATATAAGGATCGGGTCAAGTATTATATTGATGATAGCTCCAAGTCCCTGGGTTATCATGGTATAAATTGTTCTTCCCGTTGACTGAAGAAGTCTCTCAAAGGTCATCTGGACAAACATTCCAAAGGAAAGTACACAGCACACCATTCCGTAATCTATTCCGTAGGTGATTATCTTCTGGTTTGATGTCTGACTGTGCATGAATGTACCGACGAAGAACAAGCCTATGAACAGAAAAATAATGTATCCTATAGCTTCAAGGAATATACCCTGTCTTGCAGCTTCATTTGCCTGTTCCTGCTTCTTCTCACCAAGAGCTCTGGATATAATGGCATTAAAGCCTACGCCAAGACCTGATGCCACACCTATCATAAGATTCTGTATAGGGAATATTGTTGATACAGCTGTAAGACCGTCAGTATCAAAATACGACACAAACACACTGTCCACCACATTGTAGAGCGCCTGTACCAGCATGGATATTACCATAGGCAATGACATAGAAACCAAAAGCTTTCCTATGGGCATAGTTCCCATTTTATTTTCTTTGGTTTTGTTGGAGGCGTCTTTTTTGATCTCATTGTCAACCTTATCATTTTCTCTTATCTGCTCTTTTTCTTTCTGCATTTCTTACCTCTTTAACACTAACTTACTCATTTTGTCTTTTTTCGCCACAGACAATATTAACAGTACTGTATATTTATATCAAGTCTTTTTTGCATAGACAAAGGAGCAGCAACCATTAAAATTGCCTCTGTTTGGTATCGCCACCTCATATTAAAGGTAGCGACCCCTCGTTTACACTCGGCGGCAAGTCGATTGTGCCATTCCAATATGCGTTTTCAACGCATGGGCACAATCTCTCGGTGGCATTTCGTCAGCACCATTCTAAATGTGTCTTCGACACTTGGTGCTTCCTCTGGCAAGGGTTGCTGCGGCGTAACGATGTCAAAGACATCATTACAATAAAAGAAACTCTGAAAATAATCCACTCTCAGAGTTTCTCTCACTTAATAATTTATCTTTCTATTAGTTCTTGCTCTTAATGTACTCGTCAATGCCCTTGGCTGCTGCCTTTCCTGCACCCATGGCAAGGATAACTGTGGCTGCACCTGTAACTGCGTCACCACCGGCATATACACCTTCCTTAGTTGTCTTTCCATCAGCCTCGTCAGCTACAAGGCACTTCCACTTATTTGTATCAAGTCCCTTTGTTGTTGATGAGATAAGTGGGTTTGGTGAAGTACCAAGTGACATGATAACTGCATCCACATCCATAACGAACTCTGAACCAGGGATCACAACAGGTCTTCTTCTTCCTGAAGCATCAGGCTCGCCAAGCTCCATCTTTACACACCTGATTCCACATACCCAGCCGTTCTCGTCTGCAAGGATCTCTGTAGGATTTGTAAGAAGATCAAATATAATCCCCTCTTCCTTAGCGTGATGTACTTCCTCGACTCTTGCAGGAAGCTCCTCCTCTGAACGTCTGTATACGATATGTGTCTCTGCACCGAGACGTAATGCTGTTCTTGCTGCGTCCATAGCAACATTACCACCACCTACAACTGCTACCTTCTTGGCATGCATGATAGGTGTATTTGAATTCTCGTCAAACGCCTTCATAAGGTTACTTCTTGTAAGATACTCATTCGCTGAGAATACTCCGTTTGAGTTCTCACCGGGAATACCCATGAACTTAGGAAGACCGGCACCTGAACCTACGAATACTGCGTCAAAGCCCTCGTCCTCAAGAAGTGAGTCAATGGTAACCGACTTGCCTACCACTACATTTGTCTCAATCTTAACGCCAAGACTCTTTATGTTCTCTATCTCTTTCTTAACTACCTTTTCCTTAGGGAGACGGAATTCAGGAATACCATATACAAGAACTCCTCCCGGCTCATGAAGTGCCTCAAATATAGTAACATCATAGCCCATCTTCGCAAGATCTCCGGCACATGTAACACCTGAAGGACCCGAACCGATAACAGCAACCTTCTTGCCGTTCTTTTCCTTAGCAGGCTCAGGTTTGATTCCATTCTCTCTTGCCCAGTCTGCAACAAATCTCTCAAGCTTACCGATTGATACGGCTTCGCCCTTTATTCCTCTGATACATCTGTGCTCACACTGTGTCTCCTGTGGACATACACGACCGCATACAGCAGGGAGTGCAGATGACTCACTGATGATCTGGAACGCTTCAGCGAAGTTTCCTTCCTTAACCTTAGCAATGAATCCTGGAATATTTATTGATACAGGACATCCACCCATACATGGTGCGTTCTTACATCCTATACATCTTGACGCCTCAGCCATTGCCTCCTCAGCATTGTATCCGTAACAAACCTCTTCAAAATTATGAGCACGCTCACCGGCGTCCTGCTCACGAACAGGAACTCTCTTAAATACATCTACATCTATAGCCATTATTTGTCACCTCCGCAATTTCCACAGCCACCATGGTGTGTATCTCCTTCTTTAGCTGCAAGATACGCTCTTCCTTCTGCTGTCTTATATATCTGCTGACGCTTCATAGCCTGATAACGCCACCTCAGGATACGATAACCACCAAACAGGATAATAAACAAGACAGAAAGCAGGAACCAGGGGGTCTTATAGAAATAAGGACGCACTACGATAACCAATTCCTCTGTATGCGCAAGCCAGTGTTTGCCATCAGGAGCATATCGAAGCTGGAAAACATATTTTCCTGGATATAGATTGGTATAAGTCGCATTATTTCGATTAGATGGTACAGTCACCCATGCGTCATCAAACCCTTTTAAACGATATGAATATTGCGCCTGAGATTCTAAAGCATAATCAAGTGCCGAGAACTCTATTGATAACGACTTGTCACTTTCATGCATGACTATTTCCCCTGACTGAGGAAAGACTTCCTGTCCAAACACTCTACAGTGGGTAAAAGCCAAAGGGAACTTACGCTGATGCTCAGCTTCAATCATCGGATGTATCTCCGTCAGCCCTTTCTGACTACCAAAGAACAAACGTTCCTTGTCAAACGACAAAGCTCCGGCATTCCAATAAAACTGATCAGAGATTAGACCGTCAATCTGACTATAATTGCGGAATGACTCTTCTTTCACATTAAAGCATGACAAACCATTATCCGTAGATACCCAAATATTGCCGTACCAGTCTTCC
>OGIG01001418.1_pt1 | contig 13835 bp, 6 predicted proteins | sample 1571601 | NCBI WGS metagenome assembly OGIG01 (sample SAMEA2581953, study PRJEB24529) | metagenome | biome: Human gut stool | place: China | collected 2011 | reverse complement strand
GCCAAGCCCGTGGCTCCTTTCGGATCATAGACGCAGACCCACGGCAGCTTCTGCCCGCGAACCGTAGCGATCCAATCGGCCTTTTCGTCACCCAAGGAGACTTGGAAAATGATTAAGCCCTTATCCGCATAGCTCTTGTAGAGCTCTTTCATCTCGGCGTTGTTTACGCTGCTGTGTGTGTCCTGAAGGCTCCAGAAATCCAACAAAATGGGTCGCCCTTTGTACGAGGAGAGACTTTGGTCTTTGCCTAATGCATCCTGAAGTTTGATCTCGGGAAACGAGAGGCTGTCGTTCGTTTCCAATGTAGATATTTGTTGCAGCATCGTTTTTTTGCGTTGGGCGATCTCATTTTGGAGCGCTATGACTCGTGAAGCATTCGGATAGTGACGCGAGAGTGAGTCTGCAACAGTCTGATAATAGATCAGGTCACTCTTTTCGTCATACAGCCACGTGTCGTTTGGAAGCCTCTGGTAAAGAGCGTAGATCGCGGCCATCGAGGTGGCATTGGCAAGAATGAATTTGATATGATCCCGTTTGATCCGGTAGTACTCTTTCAGGTATTGATCGAGAACCTCCTTTTTGTCGGTTTCGTGTTGCTTGTCCGAAGGAATGCTTGTGAAGAGCTGCGAGAGGGAGTCGAGGGTCGAAACGCTTTGGTTGTAGAACGTGTTGAATTCGCGCAGCAGGCGGGAGTTTTCGGAGCCTTCGATCGTGTAGTTCCGTCCCAGATCGCATATCGAATTGACCGTAACGGTCTCTCCGGGAGCCACGATGAGCGGTATCGTGCTGCCGTCGCAAATCAGATTGAAGAACATCGGATTCTTTTCGGGTAACGTTACCTTGAACCTGTAAGCGCCTTTCTGGTCGGTTACGGTGGTGTCGACGACGATTCGTTCGCGGGCGGAGATCATCTCCAAAACTACCGTGTCTTTCGAGACTCCGGAGAATGTTCCTTGAATTTTTGCCTTTTGGTCCTTCCCGCAGGAAACGACCAGAAAAACGAATAGTGTGATCCAACCGTATTTTCTCATCTTTTTCATCATCCTATACTCACTTCTTCATAAACGGCGCGCCATGGCCGTCGCTCGTTTTGGACTACAAAAGTAAAATTATTCTTTGATTTACTTCTCTTTTCTCTCTCTTTTTCTTTTTGTTTACTGATGTACGGCAACTTTTGAGCGTACAGCCGATTTCGTTTTTTTCTCTTTGGAGATCTCGTCGTACTTTTTCCCCACTTCGATTTCAAAATCGCTCAGTACGTTCATGTAATTGATGAATGCCTCGTAGGGCGAGTCGTACGGATTGAAGTAGCTGTGGACGTCGCCGTCAGAGAACCATTTGGTGGCCATATAGTAGAAATGGTCGGACTCTTGCATAAAGTCCCATACGTGGTAGTAGTCCGGATGGTTGATGGCATGAATCTTATCCTTCAAGGCATACAGTTTGGAGAAGGCCTCGTTTTGGAGATCGTTGCCCAACCATGCGGTGATATCCCGCTCCTCGTCGGCCCACGAAATCGGGTAGGGGGAGTAGAGAACGCCCACGGGCTGAAATTTCTTTGAAACCTCGCTCGGTGTGGCGAAGAGCAGCCCAGCCTCCAGTGCCTTTTGCGGAAAATACCGCATGAAATCGAAGATGCCGCTCTCGGCTTTCTGGTGCTCGCCGAAGGTCTCGTAATCCATGAACAGGTTGATGACCTCGCCCGGCGTCTCGTCCGGGGCGAGCCACTGCACGTACTTGTCGGCTGTCAGGGGCCACTGGTCCCAGCTCTTGTTCGAGAAGCGGAAAGCGATGTCGTCCGAGAGTTTGTAGTTGCGCAGCAGCAGGCGCAGCTTCTGGTTGACGGCGTTGGCGTATACATAGTTGGGCGATTTCCAGCCCAGCACGTGTTTGGCGCCTTCAGCCAGCATCGTACGAAAGCCCATTTCGGCCACGGCGGCGCCGATGTCGTCGGAGTAGATCAGCTCTGTGTTTCGGAAGGCGGTCGGTTTCACCCCGAATTCCTTTTTTATAAGTGCCGTGTGGAGTTTTACCTGTTCGGTGAAATCCTCCTTCGAAGCCAGCGAGGCCAGCGAGTGGGAGTAAGTCTCGGCGAGGAACTCTACGCAACCCGTGGCGGCCAGTTCCTTGAACGATTCGAGGACTTCGGGCGCATAGGTGCGGAACTGTTCGATGGCGATGCCCGTGATCGAGAACGAGCAGCGGAACTTACCCTTGTTTTCCCGGATGAGCTTCAGCAACAGGGCGTTCATCGGCAGGTAGCATTGCCGGGCGACTTTCTGCATGATGGAGCGGTTCAGCAGGTCGTCCAGATAGTTGTGATCCTTGCCCATGTTGAAGAAGCGGTACTTCTTCAGTCGCCAGGGCTGGTGTACCTGAAAATATAAGCAGACGGTTTTCATAGGGTAGCTATTTTATTGTTTTTTATTCTCTTCGATCACCGCTTCGTATACGGTTTTGATTTTGGCTGCGGCATCGTTCCATTTCAGGTTCGTGACCTCTTCCAGGCCTTTCGAGGCGAACATCCCCGCAAGCGCCGGGTACTGGATCAGCCCGTAGATGGCATCGGCCAGGGCATCGACATCCCAGTAGTCGACCTTCACGGCATAGTCGAGTACTTCGGCCACGCCGCTCTGCTTGGAGATGATCACCGGGACGTTCGAACGCATTGCCTCGAGGGGCGATATGCCGAACGGCTCCGAAACCGACGGCATGACGTAGACATCCGACAACTGGAACATCTTGTGTACGTCCTCGCCGCGCAGGAATCCGGTGAAGTGGAACCTGTCGGCAATGCCCAGCCGCGCCACGCGGCGGATGACGTGGTTCATCATGTCGCCCGAGCCGGCCATTACGAAACGTACGTTGGGGACTTTCTTCAGCACCTTGGCCGCGGCCTCGACGAAATAGTCGGGGCCTTTCTGGTAGGTGATACGCCCCAGGAACGTGACGATCTTGTCGTCCACGCCCCGTTCGGGCATTTTGCACTGGCCTGCGGCGAACCGCACGGCATTGTGTACCGTCACGACCTTGTCGGCCGGGACGCCGTAGCGGTTGATGACGATGTTGCGCGTGAGGTTCGAAACGGCGATCACCCGGTCTGCGGCATGCATGCCTGCACGTTCGATGGCGTAGACCTGCGTGTTGACGTTCTCGCCGCTGCGGTCGTATTCCGTGGCGTGCATATGCACGACCAGCGGCTTGCCCGATACGCGCTTGGCGGCGATACCGGCGTAGTAGGTGAGCCAGTCGTGGGCGTGGATCACGTCGAACTGCCCTTCGAGGTCTTTGGCCACCTGCGCCGCGACTACGGCATAGCGGGCGACCTCCTCCATAAGGTTGGCGCCGTACTTGCCCGAGAAGGTATAGCGTTGTTTCCAGGCATCGGTCGTCGACCAGACTTTCTGTCCGGATTTGACGTAGCGCTCCTGGTACTGTTCGTACTCTTCGGGGGAGATGTAAGGTACCATGTTCGAGTCGATGTGGATGAACGACATCTTCTCGAGAATATCGTCCGCGCCGCTTCCCGTAGATCCGTAAAGCGCCTCCACGTCACTGGCATTCAGGACGTGCGTGAATCGCTGATCCTCGTCGCCGTAGGCATGGGGTACTACGAATGTTACGTCGACATCGTTGCGTGCCAGCCCGCGGGTCATCCCGTAACATGCCGTTCCCAAACCACCCGCGATGTGGGGCGGGAACTCCCAACCGAACATTAAAACTCTCATAACTATATCCTTGTTTTGCAATTTTTACCTTTCCTCTCACAGGAACGTCCCGGCTCACGGCCACAAGCCGCGGTTGCAAGTCCGGACGCCCCGGAATCCCGCCTTGGCAGGATTTTCCTCCCGTCACAGCCTGTTATTTCCCAGTCTTTATCTTTTTTGTCGCGGCCTTTGTTGCGGCCGGCTTTTTTTCCGTCGGTTTCTTCTCCGCACTCTTTTTCGCTGCGGGTTTCTTTTCTGCGGCCTCTTTTGCGATGGCCGTCTTTGCCGCAGTTTTCTTTGGTGTATTGTCCGTTGCGGTTTTCTTTACCGCAGCTTTTTTGGCAGTACTTTTCGCCACGGGCTTCACCGCCTTCGCGGCTTTCCCAGCGGTGTTGCTTTCCCGGGCCTCCTCCTTCGTGCGCTCGCGGATCATGCTGTGGATATTGAGCACGGCCCCGACGCTCCACGCCTGCGAGATAGCGCCGCGCGATGCGTAGGGCGGGTCGGCATCGTAAAGCTCGCAAATAGACCCGATACCGTAGCTCTGGATGTCTTCGTCGAAATTGGCGAGTATCTCCCGGGCCTGCGGCAGGAATGCATCCCCGTCGATATCGAAACATGCCTTGACGTAGAATTGCAGCAGCCACGGCCATGCCGAACCGTTCTTGCCCGCGAAATCGCGCTCTGCGGGCGAACCTCCTTCCTGCGAACCTTTGTAGAGCAGGTTGCGGGGCGAGAGTGTCCGCAGCCCCTTGGGGATGAGCAGGTGCTGGCGTACGGTGCGGATCACCTCCAGTTGCAGCTCTTCGTCGAGCATCTTGTAATCCAGCCCGCAGGCGACGATCATGTTGGGGCGCGTCGATTTGTCGGGCCCGTCCGTCCCTACGAAATCGGCCAGATAGCCTTCCGGCAGGCGGAACAGTTCGACGAACGACGCCTGCGTGCGTGCCGGGAGTGACTCCCAGGCCTTGACGAAGGCTTTGTCGCCGTGTTTGCCGGCCAGCTCGAGCGTGTAGCATACGGCGTTGTACCACAATGCGTTCACCTCTACCTGATAACCGTTGCGCGGAGTGACGGGGCGGCCGTCGATCAGGGCGTTCATCCATGTCATCGGGACGTCGTCCGCAGCGGCCCACACCAGCCCGTTGTCATGCAGCGCGACGCGACCGCCGACTCCCCGGCGGTAGCTTTCCAGAATATCTTTCATGGCCGGGCCGTAGGCTTTCCATATCTGCTTGCCGCCCACCTCCCGTTCGAGTTGCTGGAGCGTCCAGAAGAACCACAGCGGGGCATCTGCTGCGACGGCCGCCGAGGCGTTGCCCGTGAACATGCCGTCGCGCATTTCGCGCACCAGCGTGTCGAGGGCGTCGATACAGTCCTCCTTATGCCCCTGTTCGAGCGTGATGCCCGGGAGCGAAACGAAGGTTTGGCGCCCCGAAACCCCGTGCCACGGGTAGCCCGACACCACTTCGGTGCGGTCGCCGGGACGCCGGATGACGAATTGCCGCGCCGAGTGCTCCAGGCAGCTGATGAAGTCGATCTTGTGCGTGCGCCGGGCGATGGATGCGGCGAATACCTCTTCGATGGTCTTGACCGATCCCATTTCGTCGAGCGAGGCCGAGAAGATGATGCTTTCGCCCTTCTTGAGTTCCGTTTCGAAATAGCCCGTCGTGAGCAGGTCTTCGTAACCGTCATAACCGCGGGCCAGATCCTGCTGGTATTCGAATCCGTAGTACCAGTCGGGCGCGGGCACGAATTCCGCACCGGGCTTGCTGGTCTGCAGGTAGAGCCACGGGAACGACCCGTAGAGGCGGCATTTCACACCGTTGACTGCCGGGTAGGAGTGCCCGTCGGCCTCCATGTTGGCATGCGTCAGCGCGTGTTTGTCGCGAAAGGCGAGGAAAGGCCGCAGCCGCAGGTGCGTTTCCGAATTCGCTTCGACGAGCGTGTAGCGGATCATCAGCTGCGTGCGCTTGTGTATCCACAGCATCTCCTTCCGCAGGATCACGCCGCCCACGCGGTAGGTGATCGTGGGGGTCGGCGTATATTTGAAGTCGGTGATATACTTGTGTCCGCGCGGCTCGTATACCCCCTTGAAGCGGTGCAGGGCCAGGTTGAATGTCTGGTCGTGCTGGACGATGGTTTCGTCGAGCGACGAGAGCAGGACATACGTCCTGTCGCTGTCGTCTATGGGCGCTACCATCAGGCCGTGGTAGCGGCGGGTGTTGCAGCAGACGATAGTCGTGCTCATATATCCGCCGATACGGTCTGTGGAGAGCATCTCGCGCTGGAGCGAATACTCCAGGTTGCCCAATTCGCTTTTGTCGAAAGTAAGTGCTGACATGTCCTTCTAAAAATACGGTTCGTTCTATAAAGATAGCTGAATTTTTGCGAAAAGGCAATCGCATTTCCGAAAATTCATATCTTTTTTACATTATTAGGGCCAAATTGGCTAAGCCCATTTTACCAATGCAAAATCCATGCGATGGGGCAGGTGCGGGTTCACCGGGAAAATACGCAGCGCCACGTCGAACGTGCCGGCTTCGTCGGGCGTATAATCCAGTGCGTAGGTAACGCGGCTGCCTTCGGTCTTGGTGTGCTTGAGCCCGATCGTGTGCATCACGTTGGCATTCTGCCCGCCAACGATCTGCTGTGCAATGACCATCTCCACGCCGATGTCCTCGGGACGCAGGCTGGCGATGTCCACGGTTACTTCGAAATGGTACTTTTCGCCTACGAAGATCGCCTTGTTGTCGATTTTTACGCGCTGTACGTCGATCACGCGGATCTGATCCCATACCGACGAGACCTTGCGTTTCCAGGCCGCGATCTCGCGGGCCAGCTTGTAGCCGCCCTCGACGATCCGGTGCTTGCGTGCCGCGAGCTTGTTGTAGAACCGTTCCTCGTAGTCGTTTAGCATGCGGTTGGTCGTGAAATTCGATGCGATGTCGGCAACGCATTTCTTGACCGACTCCACCCATGCGTGGGGTACGCCGTCCCTGTCGCGGTCGTAATATTTCGGGACGATCTGCTCCTCGATGGTGTTGTAGATCATTTCGGCGTCGAGCTCGTCCTGATAGTGCTGGTCGGCGAAGGTGCGCTCCATGGGCAGCATCCACCCGGCGCCCTCCTTGTAGCCTTCGACCCACCATCCGTCGAGCACCGAGAATTGCAGCACGCCGTTCATGACGCACTTCTCGCCCGACGTCCCCGAAGCTTCGAGCGGACGGGTCGGGGTGTTGAGCCATACGTCGACGCCCTGCACCATGCGGCGTGCCAGCTCCATGTCGTAATTCTGCAGGAAGAGGATCTTGCCCACGAACTGCGGCATGGCGGCCACTTCGACGATGCGTTTGATGAGGTCTTGCCCCGGCTTGTCGTTGGGGTGGGCCTTGCCGGCGAAGATGAACTGCACGGGGCGCTCCTTGTTGTTCACGATGGCCGAGAGCCGGTCGAGGTTCGTGAAGAGCAGGTAGGCGCGCTTATAGGTTGCGAAGCGGCGTGCGAAACCGATGGACAGCACGTCGGGCTTGATGCCCTCGATGACCTGCAACATCTGGCGCGGCGAGTCGAGCCGCACCTGGCTGGGGTCGCTGTAACGCTTGCGGATATGCTTGATGAGCTTGTTCTTGAGGTGCATGCGCCCGGCCCACAGCTCCCCGTCGGGGATGTTGTGGACTTTCTGCCATGCCGGGATGTCGTAGGCGTGCCCCTCGAAGCCGTCGGCGAAATAGCGGGCGTAGAGGCGGCGCAGGTTCGTCGCGATCCATGTCGGGAAGTGTACGCCGTTCGTGACATAGCCGATGTGGAGTTCGTTCTTGAAATAACCCGGCCACATGTTGCCCAGGATCTCCTTCGACACTTCGCCGTGGAGCCACGATACGCCGTTGACCTCCTGTGAGAGGTTGCAGGCCAGCACCGACATCGAGAACTTCTCGTTGGGGTCGTTGGGGTTGGTCTTGCCCAGGTTGATGTACTGCTCCCAGGTGATGCCCAGCACGTCGGGGTAGTGCGACATGTACTGGCGGATCATCGACTCGGGGAAGGCGTCGTGCCCGGCGGGCACGGGGGTGTGCGTCGTGAAGAGCGACGAGGAACGGATCACCTCCAGCGCCTCCGAGAAGGAGAGCTTCTTGTGGTTCACCAGGTCGCGGATGCGCTCGATGCCGATGAACGCGGCATGTCCCTCGTTGCAGTGGAACACGTCGTGCTTGATGCCCAGTGCGCGCAGTGCGCGGATACCGCCGATCCCGAGCAGGATTTCCTGCTTGAGGCGGTTCTCCCAGTCGCCGCCGTAGAGGTAGTGGGTGATCTGGCGGTCTTCCTCGAGGTTGGCCTCGAAATCCGTGTCGAGCAGGTAGAGATCCGTGCGGCCGACCTGGCATTTCCAGACGCGCGCCGAAAGCGTACGCCCCGGGAAGGCGATGGTGACCGTCAGCCAGTTGCCGGCTTCGTCGCGCACGGGCGAGATCGGGAGTTTATAGAAATTCTGTGCCTCGTAGGTCGCCTCCTGCGCCCCCTGTGCCGAAAGGCGCTGCGTGAAGTAGCCGTACCGGTAAAGCAGGCCCACGGCTGCCATCGGGACGTTCTTGTCCGAGGCCTCCTTGAGGTAGTCTCCCGCGAGTATGCCCAGGCCGCCCGAGTAGATCTTGAGCGACGAGTGCAGGCCGTATTCCATCGAAAAATACGAAATCGTGGGGGTCTTCGGGGCGGGTTTTTCGTTCATATAGTCGCGGAACTGCGCATATACGGCGTCGAGCTGCCCGAGAAAGGCCTCGTCGCGTTCGAGCCCCTTTATGCGTTCCACGCTCAGTTTGTCGAGGAAAGCGATCGGGTTGCGCTCGCATTCGGCCCAGAGTGCCGGGTCGATGCCTTCGAACAGGTCGCGGGGCCCGGGGTTCCAGCACCACCAGAGGTTGCGCGAAAGTTCTTCCAGGGCATGCAGGCGCTTGGGCAGGGTTTTGTCGACCATCATGCGGTTCCAGTTGGGCTTCTCGGCGAAGAGCTGCTGGCGTACGAAATTGATCTGTTCGTTGCGGGCGTTGCTCTCGTCGAGCACGGCGCGGTTGGTACGGATCACCGAACTTTCGACAGCCTCGGAGTAGGCCTGTTCGTAGGCGGCGAAAAGGTGCTCCCAGAGCGCAGTTTCCGATATCTCGTAGGCCGAAACGCGCATCTCGGAGACATGTTTCTCGTCCAGCGCGCTGAAGCGCAGCAGCGAGTCGGCGATCTTCTCCTCGACCTCCTTGTCGTTGTAGTCGTCGCGTCGGATGACCTCCACGCCCAGGTGCTCGCGTTGCTTGTCGACCCACAGCCCGAACCCTGCGAGGGTCGTGGTGATGGTCGGCACCGAGAATGCCACCGATTCGAGCGGCGTATAGCCCCACGGTTCGTAGTAGGAGGGGAATACCGTGATGTCCATACCGACGAGCAGTTCGTAGTAATCCTTGTTGAAGATGCCGTCGGCCTTGTTCAGGTAGGTCGGCACGAAGATCACCTTCACCTTCGAATCGTCGGTCGTGAGGATGCTGCCGTTCAGGGCGTTCACGATCGGGTCGCTGTTCTGGTATTCGAGGTAATGGGTCGAATACTTGTATTGTCCGCCGTCGATCGGGCTGGCCGGGTCGGCCAGGTGTGCCTGCAAGTCCGCACGCGGGCCGCGGTTGGCGGCCGGAACGGTGACATAGGCCAGGACTTCGCGTTTGAGACGGTCGGAGGCGGCCAGCTTTTTGAGCGACTCGATGAATACGTCGAGCCCCTTGTTGCGGAATTCGTAGCGGCCGCTGGTGCCGACGATCAGCGGTTCCTTCCGGAACTTGTGCCCGAGGCAGGCTTCGGCTACCGAGATCATCGCCGTGCGGGCTTCGGCACGTTTGGCGTCGTACTCCTCGCCCGTCCATACGAAGTCGTTTTCGAACCCGTTGGGGGTGATGCCGTCCGGTTCACGCCCCAGCAGGTATTTGCATTCGTTGGCCGTGATGTCGCTGACCGTGAGGAAGGCGTCGTGGTATGTGGCGGCCATCTTCTCGATCGAGTGTTTGGCCACGACGTTGAACTGCCGGGCCAGTTCGTCGGCATTGAACTTGGCCAGGTCGTTGTAGAGCGGCAGGCCGTTGCCGGCGATGCAGCGCCCCATGACCGTGGCGTGCGTCGTGAAGAGCGTGGCCACATAGGGGGCGTGTTTGCGCAGGTGGAGTCCGCCTGCGGCGGTCATCCACTCGTGGAAATGCGCGGCGATCTTGTCCGTCGCGTTGCAGAAATTGTCGACATACGAGGCGATGACCATGCCCGCGGCATAGCCGAAGAGCACGGGCTCGATGTAGTCCCACTGTCCCGAGAGCGAATCCACGTGGTACGTCTCCCAGAGTTTCTTGAGTATTTCGTCCTTGCGGGGGATCAGCGAAGTAAAGTCCACCAGGATCACCGTCGGCTCGCCCTTGATCTTCCAGTGTCCCACGCGGATCCGGAGGCCGTCGCTGTATACGCTCTGGCGCCATGCCTTCAGCATGTCGGGGTCTTCCTCGAATTCGGGGTTCGCCCCCTCGTGCTGGAGGTCGGGCCCGATGAGGATATAGCGGTCGGCGAATTTACGGGTTACGGTCTGTGCTTTGGTCGAGATGACGGTATGGATGCCGCCGACCTTATTGCAGACCTCCCAGCTCACCTCGAAAAGGTAGTCGGGAGTCAGTTTTGCATTACTCATATTTGTCGTGCTTGTTTGTAATTTACTCGATGAATCGGTTGAAAACCGCTGCAAAGGTAATACTTATATTTATATAAAACAACCTTGTCTGGTTAGTTAGTAAAAATATTTAATAATAACTTAGCATTTCTGTTTCACATCGTTGCATGTCGTGTTATGTTTCGAAAAGCGCTCCGATCACGGCATCCGAGATCAGAAATTTTTCCGGAGGGAGGGCCATCCGCCCCCGGTCTATGCGGAGCGTGCCCGAACGGAGGAACGGTGCAGCCTCTTCCTGCATCCGTGCCAGCCGTTTTGCTCCGAAACGTGCCGCGGCCTCTTCCAGATCGATCCCTTCGGCCGTCCGGAGCGCCGTCATGACGTATTCGTTGAACCGGTCGCGTTGGGTCAGCACTTCCTTCCCGGCGGGAGCGCCTGCTATGTATTTTTCCACCGAACAGGCATTCCAGTGTCTCTCCTCGCCGTCGAACGAGTGGGCTGCGGGCCCGATGCCGAGGTATTTCGTCCCATGCCAGTAGGAGGCGTTGTGGCGGGCGCGAAAACCCGGCAGGGCGTAGTTCGAAACCTCGTAATGCTCGAATCCGGCGGCGGTAAGCGTCTGGTGCACCGTGAGGAACTCCTCCTCGCTGACCTCTTCCTCCACGACGCGGAACTCGCCCCGTGCCGCACGGCGGCCGAAGGCCGTATCGGGTTCGACGGTCAAATGGTATGCCGAAATGTGCTGTACGCCGAGCGACAGCACCCCGTCGAGCGATCTTTTCAGCGAATCCCCGCCGAAGCCGGGAATGCCGAAGATCAGGTCGGCGGTGATGTTTCCGAACCCGGCGCGTTGTGCCGCCCGCACCGCACCGATGGCCTGTGCCGCCGTATGGCGGCGGTTCATCAGCTTCAGGCAGTCGTCGTCGAAAGACTGGATGCCGATCGACAGCCGGTCTATGCCCGCTTCGCGCAGCCCGGCGAGGTAATCCCCCGTCAGGTCGTCGGGGTTGGCCTCGAGGGTGGTTTCCGCGGCGCCGGAGCAGTCGAACAACTGCGCGGCATGATTCAGCAGCCCTTTCAGCGCGGCGGGTGCGTAGAGCGAAGGCGTGCCGCCGCCGAAATAGCGGGTCGTGACCGCTTCGCCGCGCAGGTAATCCTGCCGTTCGTCCAGTTCGCGGTGCATGGCGGCCGTTACGCCGTCCATCTGCTCCAGCCGGACGCTCTTGTAGAAGTCGCAGTAGGCGCAGATGCGTTTGCAGAACGGTATGTGGAAATAAAGCCCGGCCATGGTCTATCCGAGTTTCCGGGGAGCAGGAGCTTCCGCCGAATTGCCGGCGAGTGCCTTTATCGCCTTTACGGTTTTCCGTCCGTATCTGTTGAACGTAAATATTCCCCCCGCCATGTTATACCACGGGTCGTAGACCAGGGCCCACCGGATTTCGTCGCTTCTCCACCCCAAGATCAGCAGGTCGCAGTCCAGAAAGGGGATGCCCTTTCGGTTTACGGCCTGCAAATAACGCTGATTGTCGTATTCGATCCTCCATCCCCCGTCGGCCAGCAGTTTCCGTATCTGCTCTTTCAGTCCGTCGTGTTGCCCGGAGAGCGGGATACTCTTGAATTTCAGTTTCCGGCATTGGATCGTATAGAGGGCAAAGCCGGCGCCGAATAGCAGAAGCGCGGCGAGCCAGTACCGATCCCAGAATCCGTGAATGAGGTCGGAGACGAAATAACAGCAGAAGAATGTCCCGGAAATAACCAACACGATGGAGAAACTATGGTAGTTTATCCATTCGATCGAAAACGGTTTCAGGCAGATCCTGTCGTGGCGTATTTTTATCGGGCGCATTATTCGGAACGAGTAACGATGTTTTTATAGGGCTGACTTATCAAAGATAGAAAAAATTCCGGTATATCGTCCCCTTTCGTTCCGGTTTTTTCGGAGTTCGTGCGTCGGGTTCATTCCGGCTGCCGGGCGGATTGTCGGAAAATACTTCCAGTTCCCTGATTGCGATGCGGTTGCCCCGCAGACGCCGCTCCCGTCATTGCTTATGTCCGGCGGTGTTTCGTCGGGCGGGCATGCCGTGCGCCGTCGATGAGTGTTTCGACCGAAGCGGGGCCTATGCGTCCGCCTCGAATTCCATCCTGCGAAGCGCCGCTGCGGATTCCGGCCGTATGTTTGTGGTAGGGTATCGAGCCGGCTTTCCGTGCGACTGTCCGGGATGCGGTACCTGCTTATAAATGAATCATATACGCTTATCGGAAAAAATAATGGATTTTTTTTGCTTTTTTTACTGTTAGTTTTTTCACAAGTGTAAAAGTTTTTCTACCTTTGTGCGGTTAAAGTCCGGTCATTCGGATTTGAGTTAGGTAAATCAGGATTTGATGTTTTATTAAAATAGCAATTATTATGGACAAAATGGATTTGAAAAAGTACGGGATCACGGGCGTGACCGAGATCGTGTACAATCCGTCGTACGACGAACTTTTCCGCGAGGAGACCAAGAAGGGACTCCGCGGTTTCGAAAAAGGCCAGCTGACCGAGACCGGTGCCGTGAACGTGATGACCGGCGTTTATACCGGCCGTTCGCCCAAGGACAAGTTCTTCGTAATGGACGAGACCACCAAGGATACGATCTGGTGGACTTCCGATGAATATAAGAACGACAACAAGCCTGTTACGAAGGCTGCCTGGAAGGAGCTGAAGAAACTCGCTACCCAGGAGTTGTCGGGCAAGAAACTCTATGTCGTGGACACGTTCTGCGGCGCCAACGAGAATTCGCGCCTCAAGATCCGTTTCATCATGGAGGTCGCATGGCAGGCCCATTTCGTAAAGAACATGTTCATCCGTCCGACCGACGCCGAACTGGAGAAATACGGCGAGCCCGATTTCGTGGTGCTCAACGCTTCGAAGGCCAAGGTTAAGAACTATAAGAAACTCGGCCTGAACTCCGAGACGGCCGTCGTTTTCAACCTCACCGAGAAAATGCAGGTTATCCTCAACACCTGGTACGGCGGCGAGATGAAGAAGGGTATGTTCTCCTACATGAACTACCTGCTTCCGCTCAAGGGCATGGCTTCGATGCACTGCTCGGCCAACACCAATGCCAAGGGCGAGACCGCTATCTTCTTCGGCCTGTCGGGCACCGGCAAGACCACGCTTTCGACCGACCCGAAGCGTCAGCTGATCGGCGACGACGAGCACGGCTGGGACGACGACGGCGTATTCAACTTCGAGGGTGGCTGCTACGCCAAGGTCATCAACCTCTCGCAGGAGAACGAGCCCGACATCTGGAACGCCATCCGCCGCAACGCGCTGCTGGAGAACGTGACGGTAGACAAGAAGGGCAAGATCGACTATGCCGACAAGTCGGTAACCGAGAACACCCGCGTTTCGTACCCGATCTTCCACATCGAGAATATCGTGAAACCCGTATCGAAAGCCCCGG
>OGIG01001409.1_pt1 | contig 13928 bp, 14 predicted proteins | sample 1571601 | NCBI WGS metagenome assembly OGIG01 (sample SAMEA2581953, study PRJEB24529) | metagenome | biome: Human gut stool | place: China | collected 2011 | reverse complement strand
GGGCAGCTTTTTTCGGTCAGTAAGGCAAAATATTCAATCCAAATTACAGGAGGTAGAAGAAACGCTGATAAAGGCATATCTGATGGCTTGGAATGCGTTGGTGGAGAACCGAGAGGATTTCATGGAGCAGTGGACGGAACAGCTGCAGAGCGAGAACCTCTTGGAAAGTTATCGGGCGGAGAAGTTCATAGAATATACCGATGGGGCAAAGCCTTTGACGGAGATGGATACGGACTTCATGCTGAAAACACTGGACCACATCAAGGTTTTTGAAGATGGAACATTGTTGGTGGTCTTCCTGGACGGAAAAAATAATAATTTATCATTTTAACATTTTTGTGACTGATTCACAATACATTTTTCTACAAAAGCCATGGAAAGATATTGAAAAAGTCGATAAAAAATGATAAAATTTTTATTGATAGAATTGGAGGTGATGAGGTGAAAAATTTATTGCAAACAAGAGAAGTCAAGTCAGGCTTGATAAGTGAACATGATATTACAAGACTATTTGATTCTGATTCTTGTATATCCTATATCCATCATGATAAATACCCATTGGTGATTGGACCACGAATGCTGTTAAAAATTAATACTAATATAGGGGTTTCTGATATCACTAATCTGGAAATTGAATTGAGGAAACTTAAATATCTAGCTGGGCTGAAATATGCACCTGATACGATGATGGATCATACCTATGTTCCTGTAGAAAGACCATTGTGGAAGTATATGGTGGAGGAATTTCAAGGACCTGTAGGCACTTTACCTCATTATTCGACTTTTGATATAGATAGTGGAATTGATGGGGGAAGATTGTTGGAGACGATAGAAGAAATGGCACAAGGTGGTGTTTCTTTTATGACATTACATCCTACGGCCACTGTTCCATTGTTAGAAATAGCAAAAAAGTGCAGGAAAATACCAACAACATCACGAGGTGGGGCGCTTGTATTGAAGGATGCTATTTTGAACAATCGAAATGAAAATGTATTTGTAGATAATTTTAGCGATATACTTAAATTATTTAAAAAATATAATATGACATTAAGTGTAGGAACAACGTTTAGACCTGCTTGTATAAATGAGGCATTAGATTTAGTACAGTTAGAAGAAATCAAGGAACAAAAAAAGTATATAGACATTGCAAAAGCTAATGGAGTTAATGTAATGATGGAAGGAATTGGACACATTTCGCTTGAGATGATTCCTGAATATTGTAAAATGATAAATAAATACAATACACCATTAATGCCATTGGGACCAATGCCGACGGATGCAACTATAGGTTTTGATCATGTAACTGCTGCGATTGGGGCGACTGTAACAGCTTTGAACGGAAATGTGGGTGTTATAAATTCTGTTACTAGAGAGGAGCATACAGGAAATGTTCCCACGGATGAATCTATAATAGAAGGCCTAAAAACTGCTAGAGTAGTGGCACACAGTATCAATGTTGCAAGATTTCCTAAATATAGGGAAATTGATAATGCAATTGCTCATAATAGAGCAAATAATAGAAGCTGCGTTATTAAGGGAGGGATTTTTGCAGATGATACAGTTAGTGAAGATGGTGCAGGCTGTAGTAGATGTAGATATGAATGTCCGTTAACAATATTGAGTTAGGAGGAATAAATATGAACTTTACATATAATACACCAACAAAAGTATATTTTGGTAAAATTGATTATAATAATTTGGTTGCAGAGATAAAACAGTACGGTAATAAGGTATTAGTTTTGACGGGTGGCAAAAGTACTCTGAAAATTGCTGAGAACCTTAGTAATAAGTTAAAAGAAAATTTTACAGTTATTTTAAAGGATGGGATAAAATCAAATCCTGAAATTGAATTAATTGAGAGTATAGCGAGTGAAGTACAAAAAGCAGATGTCATTTTAACTGTTGGTGGCGGAAGCGTGCATGATTCTGGGAAAGCACTGGCAATTGCTATGACCCATAATGAAAAGCTTGAAGAGTATACAACAGACGGGAAAATAAGTGTACCAGGAATTACCAATAGAGTTATTCCCGTTATTACTATACCAACTATTTTTGGTACAGGTGCTGAAGTTTCTCCGGCTGCATTATTGAAGATTAGGAATAAGAAAAGAGTTATCTTTAGTACATATATATACCCCAAAGCTACTTTCATAGATTGCTCATTTACCACAAGTTTGTCAAATGATATGTGTATAAAGGCATCATTGGATGCTATGGTTCAAGGAATAGAATCATTGGTATCCACTAAAGCACAGTCTTTTTCGAGAAGATTTTCGTATTCTGCTATAGAACGAGTAGTAGCTGGTCTATTAACTTTGGTAAGTGGAAATGAAAAAGCAGAAGTAATGGAAGAGTTAGCTTTGGCTTCAATTGAAGGATTATATGCTGTAGGTCAAAGTACAGTAGGAGCTGCACATGCAATATCAGATCCAATAAGCGGAAGATACGATATTCATCATGGAGAGGCTGTTGGAATTTTACTGCCATATGTAGTTGAAGCAAATTATCCTTATGCGGAAAAAGAATATGAAACTATAAAACTAATTTTTGAGAAAAAATTGGGTCAAACATTTAGAACATTAAGTGAAGCATTGAATGCTTTTTATGCAGCAATAGGTTTTGATAGATGTGCTTTGCAACATGAGGTAGATAGAACTGCATTTTGCATTGATTTTAAAGAATTAATCTGTGAATCGTATAATGGAGATATGGATGGCAATCCAAGAGAAATGACAGATGACATAATAGGTGATATACTTAATAAAGTATTTGGAGTGAGTTAAAATGAAATTGGACAAGGAAAGGCTAGAACATAGTATTAATATATGTAAACAATGTATACTTTCCAAGAAACAGATGGTTACGATTAGAAATAATAAATACTTGGTTTGGCCTTTGTTCTTTTTAGAAGGTACTCAGCCGAGAGAGGATGGAGTAGATATATGTGCTACGGCATTAGGGATAGTATCGAGTTCAAATTTTATAAATGAGAACGTAAATGATGAAATATCTAATGCAGTATATGGTGGTATTTCTACTTTACTATCTGTTAGGAATGCAGACGGTTCATGGCCATCAAAAATATCTTTGGTAACAAAAGATAATGTTTCAATGGAAGGTGTAATTAGTGATACATATTATGCATTAAGTGCATTGATGGCGGTGGATTTTATTACAAACAATCCGCGAATTACTAATATTGTTGATCCATTAACCAATCAAATGTTAAGTGAGTTAAATGAAAGATTGGAAATAGTAGAGAAAGGAGTTCAATGGCTTTTAGAAAATAGAGTAGGGCAAGGATGGGGATATACTGGAATTAAGTATTTGGAGGACAGAACAGGAAGAAATGTCATACCTGCATATGTGGTTCCGTCGACAAATGCGATTACGATTATATCACAAATACTGAATGTGGAGAAAGGAATTAGTCCACAGTCAACACTAGTCGAAAAGATGGAAGCGGCGATAAGGGAAACCATAAATTGGATTTGTGAAATACAGAATCAAGATGGTGGGTTTGGAATTAAAAGAGGTGAGAAATCTAGAGTTGGAAATACGGCAAAAGTTCTAGTAGCATTATGTACAGTATCTGTTCCGAGTGATATGGAAGTGAAGATAAATAATGTTATTAGTAAGGCTGTAAAATTTGTTTTAAAGAATTACAATCCGAAGAAGGTTAGCTTTGAAAGTGTAAGTGAAGATTTTTCGCAATTTATTGTTGAAACTAATAATGGAGATGTAAATGCTTTTAAACGTCCAATTATTCATGAACTATATTTAGAACCGTTGGTGTTGGAGGCGTTAAGTTTATATTATATGAGAACCCTTAGTGTTACAGCGGTAAATCCATCAAAAAAGAGTGCTTTATTTAAGAGTAAGATATGCAGAACTATGAAGATAGCGTGTGAAGAAATGTTACTAAAGCAAAAAGCAGATGGAGAGATTCAAGGCGCTGTTAGAAGTAGAAGACCTGCGCAATGTGAAGGCTATACTATGTATGCTTGTAGTGACTTAATTTGTGCACTTTCATTGTTGATTAGGAGTAATGAATTATTGAAAAGTGTTATTAAGGCAACATTAAAACAGAGATTATTAATAGGTGTATACATTATTTTGATTTTTCTTGTTTTTGTTCCAGTGGTATTAAGTCAAGAACCGTTGTGGTTAGCTACGCTATTGTTAATATTGAATCCAATTGCGTTAAGTGTTATTAGTGCTTTAGTTGAAAAAGTGCTTTTAGGGGATGGTTAGCTATAGCATCATTGTAGATGGGTAGGATTTTACCCCATCTATTATTTATGCACATTTCTGCAAAAGGTTTAGGTTTCGCTATTTAGTATAAGAAATAACTTTCACTGCACGTGGAGACGGTTGTTCTTTTAAGTGACAAAAAGGTCGACAGCCATGTTAGTATTGATTTAGACGTTGAAAAGCTTGAAGGAAAGTCAGGAACCGCAACGTATGCAGAGATTAAGGCATATGTGGAAGAGAAGTTTGGATTTAAGGTTACAAGCCTTTACATTGGACAGATTAAGAATAAAGTGGGTCTAGAAAAGCGTAAGAACTATAATTTAGGCTCTGGAGAAGGAAGGGTACCTACTTGTCCACCAGAGAAAGAAGAAGCCATTATGGACGCATTTGAGCATTTTAATTTGATATAAGAATAGAATACTAATTTGACCTATAAGGAGCTGTTCTCTCTTTGGAGGGAGCAGCTTTTTGGATGCAAGCGGGTCTTGACTGGTGTGTTATAATGTATCTGATAAAGATTATTTTGTGCATCCATACAGAGGTGGTAATTATGGTAAAGAATAATATAGAGGTCGATGTTAAAGTAAAGTGCATAGAGGCTGAAAAGACTCAGGTTCAGATTGCAGAAGAAATAGGTACTACAAGCCAATATGTTAATCGGATCACCAAGAAAAAAGATGGTGTGATTAATAATACTTTCGTGCAGATGATGGAGGCACTTGGGTACGATATTGAAATTACTTACGTGAAGAGAGGTGCAAACAATGGCTAGTGAACTTCAACCACTTTCTCTGCTGTTTCAGAACAGACTGTTTAGAATTCCGGATTATCAGAGAGGATATGCATGGCAACAACCACAACTTACAGATTTTTGGGATGACTTAGTAAATCTTCAGGATGGAAGATATCATTATACAGGATTACTTTCACTTAAGAATTTGAAGTCGTCAGAGACTACTTCTTGGGGTAGTGACCTTTGGATGGTTTCCAAGGGTTTCAAACCATGTCATATAGTGGATGGTCAACAGAGATTGACTACATTTGTTATTCTTTTGAATGAGATTGTTGAGTATTCAAGAACCCTGAAAGAGAATGAAGGATTATCTGATCGAGAGATGGTGCTTGGATATGAGACTTTAGAAGATGTGGTTTCGAAGTATATTTGTCAGCACAGACCACCTAATAACCAGATAACAACATATTTGTTTGGCTATGAAGTGGATAATCCTAGTTCAGATTATTTGCAGTATAGAGTCTTTAACGAGCCTTATTCTGGCACAGTTAATGAAACATATTATACAAAGAATTTGAAGTTTGCGAAGAGCTTCTTTAGAGAAAACCTTACTGCTTTATATGAGGGTGAGGGAGTTGATGGAATCAATGAATTATATCTTAAACTCACACAGAGGTTAATGTTTAATATTCATGAGATTGATGATGACTATGATGTGTTTGTTGCTTTTGAAACGATGAATAATCGTGGTAAGAAGTTAACAAATCTTGAGTTATTAAAGAATCGTTTGATATATCTTACCACGCTTTATTCAGATGCTAAGTTTGATAAGATGGATAAAGAGAACCTTCGTAAGCAAATAAATGAAACTTGGAAAGAGGTTTATTTTCAGCTTGGCCGTAATGAAAAGACACCCTTATCTGATGATGAATTTTTGAGAGCACATTGGATAACGTATTTTACTTATTCCAGACGAAAAGGTGATGACTATATCCATTTCCTTTTGAATAAGTTTTCTGCAAAGAATATTTTTGAGAAAAAGACAGTTGTTGTAGAGGATGCACCATCAGTTATCCTTGATGCAGAGTATGATGCAGATACGGATATTGAGGATGAAAGCGGTGAACCTGAAACAATAGAGATTTCTAAATTGGAGCCGTCAGATATTCTTGACTATGTGAATAGCTTAAAGGATATGGCAAAATATTGGTACGATACATTCTTTCCGCTTCAAAGTGAAAACCTTTCTGCTGATGAGAAGGTGTGGGTTGATAGATTAAACCGTATTGGTATAGGTCATTTTAGACCCTTGGTAATGGCTGCAATTAGCCGTAGAGATTTTACATCTGAGAAAAGAGTGGAGTTATTTACTGCTATTGAAAGATTTATTTTTGTTTGTTTCAGATTGGGTTATTTTAATGCAACATTCAGGAGTAGTGAATATTATCGTGCGGCACGTAGTCTTTACCTCAAAGAGATGGATATTGATGATTTGATAAATGATATTACAGATACTACAGATGACAATATAGAGTATGCTCTTCCAAACTATATTACAAAGATTGAGAAGCATTTTGATAATAAGGGCGGATTCTATTATTGGAATTCAATCAAGTACTTCTTGTATGAATATGAGTATCAGCTTGCCAAGAAGAATAACCTGGATAAAGTAAGCTGGGAGATGTTTACGAAGACCGAAAAGGATAAGGTGTCAATTGAACACATTCTTCCGCAAACTCCTTCCAAGTATTATTGGCGTAATCAGTTCAGACAGTTTAGTGGAGAGGAAATAGAACTTCTTTCATGTGCGATAGGTAATTTGCTTCCGTTATCGCAGAGTATAAATTCAGCACTCCAAAATGATAGCTTTGAGGATAAAAAGACTTCAAAGAATAGTGGTAGAAGAGGTTATCAGAATGGATCTCATTCTGAGATAGAGGTTGCGCAAGAAACTGATTGGACTGCAGATCGTATCTACAACCGAAGTAAGAAACTTCTTGAGTTTATGGAGAATAGATGGAGGTTTAGCTTTACTTCGGAACAGATGAATAAGCTGATATATGTTACTTGGGTTCAAGATGGCAGAGAGATTCCTGAACCTCTTCCAGAAGAGACAGAAACTACTGTTATTTCATCCGACGATGGTAAGGTGAAAACGGCATCAAAGCATGAAGGTAATCTCGGAGAGCTTCAGTTACAGTTTTGGACAAAGTTTGTAGAATATTGTAAGCAGGAAGGTAAGGATGGAGATATTGCTACACGTAAACCTTTGGCACAACATTGGTATGATGTACCAGTATACGGAGCAGATTATAACCTTTCTTATACAGTAACACATAGCAAATATCTTACTCTTGTTATTTATGCATATAACAATGAAGCCTTTAATAGACTTGAAAGTAAGAAGAGCCAAATAGAGGAAGTATTTGGAGATAAGCTTGATTGGTATTCAAGTAAAGAAGGTAGCGAAGCTAAACGCATTCTTTACAGGCGTGAAGCAGATGTATTTAACCCATCGAAGCAAGAGGAATATTTTGCTTGGATGATTGATAAGTGTGAGGAACTTAGTAATGCACTCGTACAGGTTGGAGAGATGGATGAAGAACCACAGGAGAAGGATAAGTTTTCAAAATTGAAACAGTATCTTGAAGAATGTGGTAAATCTGAATTAACGCTGACATTTGCTGAAATAGAGGAGATTATTGGATGTTCATTATGCAAGTCGGCTTATAACTATTTGGCTTATTGGAATCCTTCGCCAACTCATACCATGCCTAATACAATTTTGGCAGCAGGATATGAAATTGCATCGGTGGATTTGATCGCAAAGGCTATACTTTTGAAAGGCTGAAAGGGTATTTGAAACGCTTTGAAAGCTATGAAAGCTATGAAAGATATAGATTAAGTACGCTTTTTTGGACTGGCGGCTATTTATCATTATAATATGAAATTTGATATTACAGTTCTCAAGAGAGGCATAATCGGAGTTAATTGCATTGGTTATGTTATGGGATAGATTAAAAAAGATAAAGAAAAGAGGAAATAACGGAATGAGGACGATGTTATTAAGTTTTCGTCAAGATGTGTTCCAAAGAGTAATCTCTGGGGATAAGATATATGAACACAGAAGGTCCTTCCCAGATGAGCCGGTTAAGGCATATGTATATGTTAGTAGAACTACACAGGCTATTTGTGGAATTATGTATCTTAGCAATAAAACATCATTGAATGAGTGGAAAGAAAAATATAAGGATGATTTGGCTTGCGTTGGAAGAATAGAAGACTACTTAAAGCAACACCAATATGGTATGGAAATTAATAAGTTTGTGTTTACAAATGCTATACCATTGGCTGTCAAGATTCAGAGTATACAGGGTTTCACTTTCTAAAACACAGGATATACTCTTTCCATTTCTTGACGATGCATTTGAAACATTTGGTGGTGTTCCGGATGAAATAGTTACAGATAACATGAAAACTGTTATGGATGAAGCCAGAACAGAATATTATGCCGGTAAAGTTAATAATAAATTTCAACAGTTCGCATATGATTATGGTTTTAAAGTTCAGCCTTGTATTGCCGGACATCCTCATACTAAAGCCAAGGTTGAAGCACCTATAAAAATACTGGATGAAATAAGAGCTTATAATGGAAAGTTGAATTACAGGGAATTAGTTGAATTAGTTACAAGAATCAATAATCGTGTCAATGCACAGGTAAATCAGGGAACAGGAAGAATACCATTGATGTATTATAACAAAGAAAAGGCTTTCTTAAACAGCCTGCCCGCTGATTCTATAAGAAAGCCTTACCAAATAACCACAAATACCGTAAAAGTCAATCATTCAAGTATGTTCCATTATAAAGGATGCCAGTACTCCGTACCACCGGAGTACGTAGGAAAGGTTGTCTCCCTACAGGTATATGATGGTTATATACATGTGTATTGTAACACAAAATTTATAACCATTCATCAGTTAAGTTCAAAAAAATTAAATTATATTTCAGAACATTATGCTGCAATTGCTAGAAAATCACATATTTTCAAGGATGAGCACATAATAGACAGAGCCAAAGAAAATCTTGAAATTATAGGAAAGGTTTATGATTATGAGTAACAGTACATACAATCAGCTGACAGCAAATCTGGAGTTACTGAAATTAAGCCAGATGAAGCTTCATCTTGATGAAATAAGAGATTTTGTAACAACAAACGGCTTATCATTCACAGAAGGCTTATTGAAGCTAAGCAATTATGAAGTAGATTTTAAGGAATAGAATGCATCAAGATCTATGATAAAAGCTGCAGCGTTTCCTTTTGTAAAAGAACTAAAGGATTATGACTTTGAATTTCAGCCAAGCGTAAATGAGCAGGAAATGAGGGAGCTTACAAGCCTTGGTTTCCTAGAAAAGAATGAAAATATCGTATTTTTAGGACCAAGTGGTGTTGGAAAAACGCATCTTGCAACTTCTATAGGCATTGCAGCTGCTAAAAAACATGCAAGCACATATTTTATTAAATGTAATGATTTATTGCAGCAATTAAAGCGTGCACAGTTGGAAAACCGCCTTGATGCAAGATTAAAACACTTTAGTAAATATCGTCTTCTTATCATAGATGAATTAGGATACCTGCCGATTAACAAGGAGGATTCAAACCTATTCTTTCAGCTTATAGATATGCGTTATGAAAAGAAAAGCACAATACTTACCACAAATATGAATTTTAATGAATGGGATGGAATATTTTATGATGCAGTAGTTGCAAATGCAATAATGGACAGAATATTACATCATGCACATGTAGTACCTATATCAGGAAAATCATACAGACTAAAAGATCATTTAAGACAACCAGACTAATTGTACATTTTTATATAATATTTTTTGTACATTAGGTCTTGACATTTTATAGATGTCTTGGCTAAAATGTTATTGATAATTTTTATTTCGGTAAAAATTAGTCTCCAAACCTGAGAAGCAATAAATGCACGGATAATCTGATTTTTCAGATTCAGCTAAGAAGGTGACAGTATTGTCCGCTATCTGGTGCGTGGTTGCTGCTATGGAATTCAGGTAGAAAGGAGATAATAGTCATGGCAAAAGGTGTATCATCTAAGACACACAGTCAAAAAGAATTGGATAATTACGCTAATCAGCATAATCCAAACAACAAGGCCTACAAGGCAAGAGTTGCTAATGATCAGGCGACTAAGAAACAGTCCAAGAAAGCATCGGCAAATCAAGCTAAGAAGCGTGCAAAACGCCAGGCTGAATTCGAGGCGGAACATGGTGTCATGTATCCACTTGATTGGATGTGTTACAGCAATCCATATGATTTTGACTAATCATGAAAGCAAGAGAACATCATTCGATTATGGTTGGTGCTTTTTTGTTGTAGTTTTTAATTTTGAGAAAGAGCTTCTAGTGCAGTTGCATTAGGGGCTTTTTTTAATGCGCGCATTTTCAAAGTTCAGTCGACGGGGCTTTGAAAGGACAGCTAAATACAAAGAAACCAAAAACAAATTTTTAAGAAAACAGGAGGATTTTATTATGGCATTTTTCAACTCAGCAGTAGGCGTACTTCAGACACTCGTTATCGCACGGAAAGCGCCACCAAAATGATAAAATGGGGGCAAAAAGCGCCACCACATATAATAAACAAAGGGTTCAAGGGAAAAATCCCTTGCTAGAACAGCATTTGGATGGAGACATCTCTAATGCGTATCTAGCCGTCGCCGGGGACTAATATATAAGAAGGAATATTGTTTGAGCAGGAAAAGACATAGAAGACTCTGGTTATATCGCAGGATATGTGCCTTGAAAGAATTGATTTGCGATAGATAGAAATATTTGAAAACTACCATTCAGTAAAATCTATTCCATTTTAGTAAGTCTTGAGATAAAATATGTTCTGTGAATTATTCACAAGATAATATTTTGAGGAGGCTTGGCAATGAACAAGGATTTTGAACGCTGCTGTAGCTTTTTTGCAGATATGATTATTAAATATGCACCAGAGATAAAAGAAGAAGTAGAGGTGTGTATGATGATCAAGGATTCAATTGATGACGAGAAAGTAAGCAGGCAGAAACAATTTGACCGGTTCTGTTATTACTTAGGTGGGGTAAAACAGTTTCTGGACAAAAAGGCTGCATAGGCAGCTGGCATCCTGTAGATAATATGTTACGGGATGTATACATATATTACGGGACTTCATTCATAAGAGTGGAGTCTTTTTGTTTTATTCTTTCATCTTGGTAAAAGTTTTGTTTGAACAGAGGTTGGAATGATGATAAGATTTAGTTGGGACAATAGTGAACACATGTGTTCACATTTCATAACTAAGAAGTAATGGATTGGAGAGGTGCTTATGGCAGATAAAATTGGAACTGATGAATATGGGGAAATACTTATATATCGGACTGATGATGGGCAGACAAATATAGAAGTTAAAATAGAAGATGATACAGTGTGGCTGACGCAACAGTAGCTTACTGAATTATATCAATGCAGTAAATCAAATATAAGTGAACATATAAAGCATATATTCGAAGAAGGGGAGCTGGATAAGGATTCAGTTGTTCGGAAATTCCGAACAACTGCAGATGATGGAAAAACATATAATGTTACTTATTACAATTTAGATATGATTATCTCTCTTGGATACAGAATTAAATCAGTGATTGCAACAAGATTCAGACAGTGGGCGACACAGAGATTAAAAGAATATATGATTAAGGGTTTTACGATAGATGATGAGTGACTGAAAGGAAATGGTGGAGGAAATTACTGGAAAGAGTTACTTGACAGAATCAGGGATATAAGATCTTCAGAAAAGGTATTGTATCGTCAGGTTCTTGATTTGTATGCTACGAGTGTAGATTACAATCCTCATAGCGAAGAGTCTGTTAGATTCTTTAAAATTGTTCAGAATAAACTTCACTATGCAGCTCATGGTCATACTACGGCAGAGGTTATATATCAACGGGCAGATGCAGAAAAGCCATTTATGGGACTTACTTCATTTGCCGGAGAATTACCAGCATTAAAGGATATAGGAATTGCAAAGAATTATCTTGAAGAAAATGAACTCAAAGTATTAAACAATCTTGTTTCTGGTTATTTTGATCTGGCTGAAATTAATGCAATTGAGCATAAGCCAATGTATATGGATGATTATGTAAAGCAGCTGGATAGTGTGTTGTCATCAGGAAATAGAAAACTTTTAACTGGAGCTGGTTCTGTAAGTCATAAACAGGCATTGGAGAAAGCGAAAGCGGAATATAGAAAATATCAGGAGATTACTTTGACACCAGTCGAAAAAGCATATCTTGAAAGCATTAAAGAGGTTTCCAAGGAAGTAAAAAGGAGATAACACCTGATGAAAAAACAGCAGAAATCCGTCCAGGGCGGATACATCTGCACAAGAGCGAGGACAAAAACGGTATTCTGTGGAGCGGTTGGTGCCTCAAAAAACACCGCATTCTGGTAGGGCTGTGCCGCCGTTGAACAAATCAGTGCAGCGAAATCGAATACTGCAAAAGCTAGGGCATTCCCCGAAGCGGCAGACAGCAAGAAAACGCAAGCAACGACAGCGGATAATTGTGAGTAGCTCTGTTTTGGCATCAATATTGATTATCACTATTATTGTTGTGATATGTAAAAGCTGCTCAGATGGCAAGGAGAATCTCGCTGTATTGCAGGGAGTTTGGCATTACAATCAGTACACAGAGTATGAGTTTGACGGTAGAGGCAGTGGCTGTATGTGTATTGAGGAAACCAATCACTATGAGTTCACCTACACCATAGACGGTGATACCCTCAAGATAGACTATGCACTCGATTATGTGACCGACTGCGAATACGATTTCAAGCTTGAAAACAATAATTTGACCCTCATTGGAGGAAAAGGAACGGCAAATCCCAGTCAGGAGTACACCCTTGAACGGGATACATTGAAGAAAGGAGTTTTTATGAAGAAATTTACCTTATTTGTTACACTGACACTCTGCATTCTGCTGCTGGTGGGATGCGAAAAACAGCCGCAGAAGCCGACGGGTGGTACGGAGCCGCCCACAAGCAGCACGCAGTCGGAAAACACCGAGCTTGCTTCCCTAAGAAGCAGTATCGCTGAAAAGAAATGTATGCTCGGCGTCGGCTTTCTCGGCTATGTGGACAGCGAGTGCGACGAAAAAGCAGTGTAGCAATTCGTGAATGACAGTGCGCTTGCAAGCGAATATCCGTTCTTGAAGGAGCTTAACGAGGTGGTTTTGGACGGTTCCGAGCTGTACGCCTTTGTCCCTACCGGCAAAGATGCCGTTATCACCATTTACTATGCGGAGATATCTGAGGACGGAAACTATATCGATCACAAGGATGTGCCTCTCTTCATCGGCGATGCAGGCGAAGCAATTGTAGTGCGCTGCAACCTCAGCGAAATACATTCCAATATGCTCATCTCGGTTAAGGATGGTGCAAATATGCTGGAATTCCACCCTATGCTCTCTATGAAGGACGGCCATGTGGCGACGGAGTCCGGTTGCTATGATTTTACCAATTATGAAATGACCGAGGAGGAACGCGCTAAAAATGCAAGTGAGCTTCTTACCGCAACTGACGAAGTAAAGGATGCGCTGGAACGCGGAATGAAACTGCTCTACACCGGCGATACGCAGGTCATCAACGGGCAACAATGCCTGCTCTTTGCAATCGGCACGGAGCACGACGATCAATTTGTCCGAGAGCAGCTCTACGCCGTGTCGGATAATCAGGTTTATACATTCTATACTGACGCAAACGAGTGGAAGGTCTTGGGTGCGGGTTAAGAAGGTGACGAAGGGCGGCTATGAGAAGAACCAAACGCAGCGGGGGTATAAACAATGACGGGAGGAGCTTATGCAACAGAATATTGAATTTGAGCGGTGCATTGATTTTCTG
>OGIG01001398.1_pt1 | contig 14004 bp, 10 predicted proteins | sample 1571601 | NCBI WGS metagenome assembly OGIG01 (sample SAMEA2581953, study PRJEB24529) | metagenome | biome: Human gut stool | place: China | collected 2011 | reverse complement strand
TGCCCCAATGGGTGATGAGGAGCGGACCCTCTGCCTTCAGCTTGGTGCCCGGAATGCTGGTATATACAGGCTCTACCACCGTGCCCATCAGGTTCTTGAAAGCCTTGTCGGCAATGTTGAAGGTAAAGAGCGATGGGATAGGTAGCTCTATCGCATGTCCCAGGTCTGAGAGATGCTTGAAGTTCTCTATTTTCGGATGACCGCCCGTGGTGATGGCTACCCGATGGAAGGCAATCTGCCTGATTTCGGAAACGGGATGAGAGGCAGAAGATGCACCCGATAGATTTCCCTTTTCTTTTGAAACCTTGAAATCCAGGAGCAGGCGCTCATCCTCCAGTTCGGTGATGGCGGTGAGCTGGTGGTTGCATTGTATCTTCACGCCCAGTCGCTTGGCGGTATTCACCAGACAGTCGATGATGCTGTGCGAATCCTGTGATTGCGGAAACACGCATTGGTCATCCTGTGTAACCAGTGGCACGCCGTTCTCCTCAAACCAGTCGAAGGCATGCTGGTAGTCGAATCTCTTGAAGAGTCGCTTCATCAGTTTATGTCCGCGGGGGTACGCCTGTTTCAGGTCGGAAATCTCCTCAAAGGAATTGGTAAGATTGCATCTTCCTCCTCCCGTGATTTCCACCTTGGCGAGAACCTTCGAATTCTTCTCGAAAATCGTGATGTCGGCGTGAGGGAAGTTGCGCTTGGCCTCTATCGCCGCAAAGAATCCTGCGGCACCCCCACCAATAATTGCAATATGTAGTGATTGTGGCATATCGTATTTTTGGTTGATTAGGGTGCAAAGGTACTGCTTTTCTTTGATAAAAGAAGAAAAGTTCTCCTTTTTCTTTTGCAGATACGATAGATTTTTGTAACTTTGCGCAAAAATCATAGTATATCAAGAAACCAAATAGATTTATGGCAAAAAGAGAATATGTTGAGGCCAACAAGCGTTGGCTGGAGGAAAAGGCAAAGGAGGAGGGCGTTATGGCGCTGCCTCGTGGTATATATTATAAGGTGTTGAAGCAGGGCGACCCGAAGGGAGCACAGCCTAGCCGACGAAGCATCGTGACGGCCCATTACACCGGTTGGACCATCAATGGCAAGAAGTTTGATTCCAGCCGTGGCGGTACGCCGTTCGCCATGCGATTGAGCGACCTGATAGATGGCTGGATTGTTGCCATGCAGCAGATGCACGTGGGCGACCAGTGGGAACTTTACATCCCTGCCGAGATGGGCTACGGCAAGTTCTCGCAGCCGGGCATCCCAGGCGGTTCTACCCTGATATTCGAAGTAGAACTGCTGGGAGTGGGATAACCCGGCTATAGTCGGTTCAATTCATCTTCCGCACTGTTCATGCCGTTGTATCTTCCCTTGCGCTTGTTGAATTTCCAGGTTACGGTCAACTTGTAGCTCCATAGTTTGTAATCCTCAGTCTGGGAGAAGTCAACGGCATGCTCGTGGGTTCGCTCCTTGAAGAGCTGCTGATGGAAGAGGTCGTTGGCACTGAAGGCAACCTGTAATCTGCCGTCCATCCACGATTTGTTGGCACCAAGACTCCAGTTCTGAGTGGGGCTGAACTTCGTTTTACCCACTTGTCCTCCGTTGTCAAAACTGTAGGAGAGCCACAGCTGATAGTCGTTTGGTAGCGTGAAGTAATTGTCAAACGATGCATTCCAAGTTGCTCCGTTATAGCTGATTAGCTCTCCATAATCATTTACGGAGAAGCGCTGGTAAGTGATGCTTGCATTGACATTCGGACGCCAGCAGCCGAAGGCGTGACCCCAGTTGAGATAGGCCATGTATTTCTGCATCTTGTTGAAGTTCATGAATGTACTCACGTATCTTACGGGCTTGTCCTCCGGCACTTCATGAATGTACATGATGGAGTGGTCGGTACGGGTGTATCTCAGCATTCCCATGAAGTCTTTCCACTGTACCGAGTAGGTCAGACGATAGGTGTTGACAGGCTGCAGCTTCGGATTACTGATCTGATATTGAAAGCGCGAGATATAGTAGATGTTCCCACTGAGCTGACTGAAAGAAGGTCGGGCGGTGGTAGTTCGGAAGCTGAGCGAGTGATGCCACGACGGTTCTTTGAGAGTGATGCCGAACGATGGAAACCATTGGTCGTAATGACGCTCCATATTATCGGGAGATATCTCCGACAGATTGGTGTATCGGGAGGTGAGATGCTCATATCGGATGCCTGCCCACCAGTTCCATTTGCCAGCTTCACCCTGATATTGCAGGTAAGCAGCCGTCTTGGTATCGTGGTTTTTGTATTCCGTAGTTCCAAGCATATCGGCAGAACTTTCGGTTTTTCCCTTACCTTCCATCAGGCTCCATTCGCCACCGAAGTTGATGGAATGTTTGTCAGAGATGAGTTGCTTGACTTCGAATCTTCCACTATAGATATCGTAGTTGGAATTGGAACGGTTGAGGGTTTCCTGCATCTCGCTACCTTCTTTCTCCGTGATAGGCTGGCTGTCAGAATTCTTGTTCCTTGCATAGTCCAGATAAATCTGTGATGAGAAATGCTTCGACCATTTAGCCAGATGGAAGAGGTTGAAGTGGTGACTGCGCTGGTGTCCCCATTGCTGGCTCTCCGCATCAAAATACTTCATTTCGCCATCCGCATCAGAAAGCTTCATCTCTCTATTTGTATCTTCTCCTGCTGGGTTAGGATAGCGATAGTACTGCTGCTGTTTCTCGCTTCTACCGCCATTCAGCCAAAGCCCTTCCCATTGTATTCCCACTTCGTGTTGCTTGCTGAGCAACCAGTCGAAGTTGAGTTCTGTAGTGTTATAATTTGCCTTGTTCTTGCCATGGCGGTCGGTTCCGAAGAGATATTCGCCATCATTGGCTCTTACGAGCGCTTCCTGTGGCTGATGCACATTGTATCGGTTGTCTGTGTAGCCGTAAAATCCTGTGAGCGAAATCTTCTTCGTTACCCAACCCAGGGTCAATTCCTCGTGGTTGGTGTTCACCTCGCTCAATTTATCATACACCTGCATCTTGCCGAATATACCCTCGTCTGTTCTTCTCGTCAGGATTCTCAGTATGGCTCCCGTCGTTGCATCATATTTTGCACCAGGAGTGGTAATGAGTTCTATTTCATCTATCTGCTTCACATCGAGATGAGAGAGTTCGGCAGAGGTAGCCTTCTTGTCGTTGAGATAGATGGTGGGTGCTCCCAGTCCGTTTACTTCCAGAGTTCCATCGGCGGTTTGTTTCATGCCGGGGATGTGCTTCAATACATCTTCCAGCGTTGGCTCCTTTGCCAAGGGAGTGTTGCGGATACGGGTAACCAGGGCATCGTTTCTCATCTTGTACATCGGGCGATGACCTGTTACGGTTACGGCTTGAATCTCGGCTTCCTTATCAGCTTTGATCTCAGCTTCTTGGTTAGCTTTGATCGAATCTTTTTCCGTCTGTATCGAGTCTGCGGAAACTCCGGATGTCGGGAATTTCCCGTTTTGTGCTGTTGCACAGGTGGCGGTGGCTAGCATTGCACATAAAACTGTTTCTTTCTTCATTTTCTTCCTTGTTTTTTGTTTTCGTCTGCAAAGGAACAGCTTTTCGGGCTCAAAATCGCAAATAATCATTACTGAAACATTACGCTGGCAAAATAATCTTGCTTCACCTTATTATATATAATGAAATCTTTGTACCTTTGCATCGAAAAAAAAATGATATGAATAGAAGAATCAAACAAGTCTGGCTGCTCGCCATCCTTTCCTCTTTCCTGCTGATAGGCTTGCAGACTTATTGGCTATACAATAGCGTGACCTATTCGATGGGAGAGATGGGGAAGAAAAACGCCGAAAAGGCGGAACAGGCAATAGTCACTTATCTGACAAATATCGGAGCAGCGGTAAAAGAAAAATCACATATCGGTTATGTCGTCACGGCATATTTTTCAGACTACAAGCCTCCCGTTACAACGGTTTGCTCTCCGCTGGATACGGATACAATCATTGGTGGAGTGGTGTATCGCAAGCCGGGATTCGGTAATGTGATGGAGAAGAGAGATACTTTCGATTTGCGTGAGACGGATTCCAACAATTCTTTTGATTGCCTGAATACTTACATCACTTACCAGCTTACCCACTTTGACAAGGCGCATTTTGACCATTTCATCAGTAAGAAACTGGGCAATGATTTCATCGGGGCAGAGATGAAGACGGGAAAGCATCGTCTGTGGCAGACAAGAATCGTAGAGCCTCCTACCTTGTTTCATCACGAAATGCTGGTGGAAGTGCCTTTCAATCCTATCCAGTATCAGTCGATGCAAATGAGGATGCAGGTGCCGATGCTGCCCATCCTGAAGGGAATGATGTGGCAGATGATAGGAAGTCTCCTGGTTACCATCATGCTTCTCCTGAGCATAGCTTATCTCATCAAGGTGATGCTTCTGCAGAAGAAGGTGGATAAGATGCGAAGCGACTTCGTGCATACGATGATTCACGAGTTGAAGCGCCCCGTGCAGACACTGAAGATGTGTGTATCTGTATTCTCTGCTCAAAAGACAGATGAGAAGGATGAGAATGCCCTTATCATGGAGACGGTAAGAGAGGAGAGCGATAACCTGACTGCCTATCTCGCCAAACTCCGGGAAGTAATCAGGGCAGAGGAACATATCCCGCTCCAGATAACGTCTTTCGATATCCATGCCGCCTTGCAGAATCTGGTGGCTGTGTATCGAAAGAACAGACAGAAGGAGGTGAATGTTTCGCTCGATTACCAACGCACTTCCGACCGGATGATGGGAGATAGAGACCAGCTTCTGAATGTGGTCAGCAATCTGATGGAGAACTCGGTGAAGTATTCTGGCGATATCGTCAATATCCATGTTGCCTGCCGAGATACCGAGAAGGGGGAAGTCATGATTTCTGTATCAGATAATGGTATCGGAATTTCGCCAGACGAGCTGCAGAGAGTATGGACGAAGTTCTATCGCAGCAATGCTTACCCAGATATGATGCAGCCGGGCATCGGCTTGGGCTTGAGTTTTGTGGATATGATTGTGAAGGCCCATGGGGGCAGGAAAATGATGCAGAGCGAAGTGGGCAAGGGAACCAGGATTTCGATTGTCATCCCGCAGCACTCCTGATGCATCCGGTTTAACGCTATAAAGAACAGAAAAAATGATCAAGATATTATTTGCAGACGATGACTTGAAGTATTCCATGTTGCTGAAGAGTTTCCTGCAGCAGCATGGCTACGATGTGACTTATGCCGGAAATGGCAAGAGGGCATGGGAGCAATTCCCGGAAGTGAAGCCCGACCTGGTATTGCTCGACATCAATATGCCGGAGATGGATGGCTATGAGGTGGCTGAGCGCATCAGAGCCATCGACCCGAAGGTGCTTATCTTCTTCCTCACCGACCGTACGGAGAAGAATGATCGACTGAAAGGTTTCTCCCTGAAGGCAAACGATTATCTTGCCAAACCCTTCTATCCGGAAGAGTTGCTGGCAAGAATAGAGGAGCGGTTCTCTATGAATGAGAGTGAGACGATAGAAGAGAAGGTGTATCATTTCGGAGAAACCACCTTCTGCTATAACAACAATGAGCTTCGTACCCGTTCCTCTCGTGTGCTCATTACCAGCCGACAAGCCGACATCCTCCGTCTGCTGGCGATGAATATCGGTAATGTAGTAAGCAAGGAGATGATACAGGAGGCGGTGTGGGGTACCGTAAGCTATGCCAACTCCCTGGCTGTGAATGTGCAGATGACGTATCTTCGCCATGCTCTTCAGCATGATGCGACCGTTAAGATTGAGTCGCTGAAGAAAAAGGGATACGTCTTATCTGTTATTTCTCCAGAGTAACGATGATATAGCTTCTGCCATCCTCTTTCAGACCTCTTTCCTGAATGGCCTTGGTGCCTTCTTTCAAGACCTCGATGGCTTTGATTTTGCTGGGAGAAATCTTGTAGAATTCCTCTTTAGTCAGTTCCTGCTCTCTGCCCTTGATCAGATAGTGAGGGTCTGGCTTGGGGGCAGGAGGTGTGGTAGTGGTGATGATATGAATTTCTATCACATCGCTTTTGGGTGCCGGCAGGACGTTGGTATTTACCTGGTAATTCTTGATGGTTTTACCGATGAGTTCCTTGCCTGTGAAGTTTGGGATGCGCTCGCCGTCGATGCTGTAGATACGCAGGGTATCTGCCTTCGATGCCATACTGCTGGTTATGCCCAGCAGGGCAAATGCAATGGTGAAAATATACTTTTTCATAAGCGTGAAATGTTTTATCATTCGTTTAACTGTGCCAATGGAAGTAGCTGATAACTACCATCTTGTGTTTCTTTGATATTGATGGTGTAATGCTGCATGTTGCCTTCGTTGTCCAGGGTTGAGATAACGATGTTATTGCCTTGGCGGTTGATGGAAAGCTGCTCGGCAGAAGGCAGGGCGGCAGAGGCTACTTCATAAATCTGATTGAAATCTTCATGAATGCTTCTTTCTGTTTCAGAAGAGGTCTTTTCGGCATTGCCGGAAGTCTTTTCATTTTTTCTTGAAGTCTTTTCGGCATTACTTGAAGTTTTTTCTAGGTTGCCAGAAGAGGTCTCTTCTGTATTTCCTGCAGTCTTCCCAGTATGGTTCTCACTTCTTTCTGCAATATCCTTTCTTTTGGTAAGGGCAATCTTGCTTGACTTCATCTCCTGCGGAGTCACGATATCCCGGGTTGCTGCCAGGAAGAGGGAGTCGGCACGTTCCATCTTTTCGTACGAGTTCAGGGTCTTGTCTTCATCTTCAGAAGATGGCTGCGAGCGAACCACCTGCTCTGTAGGAACCAGGTTGGCGAAGCCTGGTTGTTCGGAAGAGGATGAGAAATAATCCTTGATAGGGAAGAGCAGGAAGATGAGTCCTGCCAGCATCGCTGTAGCAAGAAGTATCGCAGAGAGGCGTACCCATCTCGTCTCGTGCTTCTTAGAAGTTGCAAGGGATATCTCTTCTTTACCATCCAGTTCTTCCATCATTTCCATTTCTGTTTGATGGAAATTCGGAGTATAGTTCTCCATTCCCAGCATCAGGTTTCTGATGTCGAGATCCTCATCCGTTAAATCCTTATCCTCGCAATGGCGATAGAAATCAGCCAATGCCTGTTCTTCCTCCACGCTGGTATCAGCATCGAGGTAGCGCTCTATCAGCTCATGGCGATAGGTTATATCTTCTAGTTTCTTCATTTCTTTCCTTTTTAGAGTTTATGACTTCATCATTTTCAGCAATGATCTTCTTGCTGCAGAAATCATCGTCTTGGTGCTAGTCTTGTTGGCTCCACAGATTTCGGCAATCTCATCGAGGCTCTTTCCCTCGCTTCTTAATAGCAGCATTCTTCTCTGCGTATCTGGAAGCCTGTCCATCGCCCTATTGAGTCGCCTTTGCGTATCTTCGCCGATGATGGTCTGGTCGGTACGCTCTGTTGCCGTACAGATATCTGCTGGATGCTTCATCTGTTCCAGCGATGCCGTCTGGGCTTTGTTGCGTCTCAGATGGTCGATGCAGAGATTCTTGGCTATCGTCATACCTAAGGCCTCGATGCTCTGGTATTCAGAGAGCTTTTCGCGCATCTTCCAGAGCTTCACCAGGGTTTCCTGCACGATGTCATCGGCTTCTTCGGCAAGGGTTCCTGCCGAGAGATAGCGTTGACTATGTGCCGTCAGCCTGGGGCGCATTTCCTGGGCGATATGTTCAAATTCTGTTTCTTCCATTTGTTTCTTTTTATGTGTATGACGCAAGAAGAGGCGAAAGGTAAACAAAAAAATGCTACCTTCGCACATTTCTGTGCAAAGATAGCATAAAAATTTGAGATATAGACATATCTTTTATTTTATTTGTGGATGAAGTGGTTTATTCCTCTGTTTTTGCCATCATCTTCTCATAGAGTCCATCCACGATGGAGTCGGCGAGCGAGATGTTGGGCACCATGATGCTTTCACACTTCAGGTATTCGCATGCCTTGAGGAAGATTTCAGCGGCAGGAATGATGACGTCGGCACGGTCTTCCTTCAGAGAGAAGGAAATCTCGCGCTCCTCGATGCTCAGGGGCTGCATCATCGAGTAGAGGCGCTTCAGTTCGGCAAGCGTCAGGTTCTTGGCGTCCTGCTTGCTGTGGCGTGCCAGCTTGTTCAACTTGTTGATGTTGCCACCCGAACCGATGATCCTGATGTCGCCGTATTGCTCGGCATATCTCGTCAGGTTCTCCTTAAAGAGCTTTTCGGTTTCGGCAGTCACCTTGCCGCTTAGCATTCTCAGTGTACCCATGTTGTAGGAATAGCTCTCGGCGAGAACACCATCGTGGATGATGCTCACCTCCGTGGAACCACCGCCCACATCGATGTAGGCAAAGCTGCCCTCGTTGGAGTCTGTTTTCTCTACCAGGTTGTTGTAGAGGAGCTGTGCCTCCTCCTGACCCTTGATGATTTCGAGTTTGATGCCGGTTTGCTTCTCTATCTTCTTGAGCACCTTCTTGCCGTTCTCGGCATCGCGCATGGCAGAAGTTGCACAGGCGCGAAATGCCTCTACGTCATTGAGTTTCATGAATTGCTTGAAGCCCTTCATCATGTGGAGCATCATCTTCTCACGCTCCTTGGAAACCTTTCCCAGGGTGAAAACATCCTTACCCAATCGCAGTGGGATGCGGATGAACATGAGTTTCTTGATGCGGTCTTCCTCTCGGATTGCCTCGGGATCGAAGCGCTTGATGAGGAGTCGGGCTCCGTTGGAGCCAATATCAATGGATGCTAAATTCATCATTATTTATATGCTTTATAAAGTTCTTCCTGACTGCGGAATGGCTCGCCTTCCACAAACTCGTTGCCGCCCTTGCCATCTACCACTCGGCCGTTCATTGTATCTCTCATACCATAAGAGATGGTACGGAGCAGGTCTGCCTGCATATCCTCGTCATATACCGGGGTGAGAACCTCGATGCGGTTGATGAGGTTTCTAGGCATCCAGTCGGCAGAACCGATGAAGTATCTTGGCTTGCCTCCGTTGGCAAAGATGAGGATGCGGCTGTGCTCCAGATAGCGGTCGATGATGCCCACGCAGCGGATGTTGTCGCTGAGCTTGGCGATGCCTGGCACCAGCGAACAGTTGCCGCGGATCACGATGTCTATCTTCACGCCAGCCTTCGATGCCTGATAGAGTTTGCTTACCATATCGGTATCGGTGATGTGGTTGATCTTCATCTTCACCCAAGCCTCCTTGCCCTCGTTGGCATTCTTGATTTCGGTGTCGAACATGCGCAGGATGCGGCTCTTCATGGAGTTTGGAGATACGAGGAGCTCGTTGAAGCGGAATGGCGAGAATGGGCGGTCGATGAAATCGAATACCTTAGCCACCTCGTTTACCAGCTTAGGACGGGCTGTCATCATCAGATAGTCGGTATAGATCTTGGCATTGCCTTCGTGGAAGTTTCCGGTTCCCACGCAGGCGATGTTGCCCTTCTTTGATTCGATATAGAGCAGTTTAGAGTGAATCTTCAGTCCTTCTACACCGAAGATTACGTTTACGCCTTCTTCCTGCATGCGCTTGCTCCACTTGATGTTGCTCTCCTCGTCGAAACGTGCCAGAAGTTCTACTACGGCTGTTACCTTCTTGCCGTTGCGGGCAGCGGTGATGAGCGCCTTTACTACCTTTGAATCCTTTGCCAGACGATAGAGGGTGGTCTTGATTGCCTTCACCTCGGGCTTGATGGCAGCCTCTCGGAGCACACGGATGTAGCCGTTGAAGCTATGGTAGGGTACGTGGATGAAACGGTCTTTCTCACGAATCTGGTCGAGGATGCTCTCGTTGGAGAGGAATTCCGGTTTCATGATAGGAGCCCATTTTTCGTACTTCAGTTCCTTGTGTCCGCAATCAGGGAACGACATAAGATCCTTGTGGTTCTGGTATCTTCCGCCAGCCAGAGAAGCATCCAGTTCTTTTGTGTTCAACCGCTCACGCAGTTTCTTCTGAAGTTCCTTCGGCATCTCCTGGTCGTAGATAACGCGCACGGCTTCACCCTTCTTACGGCTGTTTACACCCAGTGCAATCTTCTCCATGGTTCCGAAGTCGGCATCATTGTCCATCTCCATTTCGGCATCCTTGGTAAACTTGAAACTGAAAGCACGGTAGGTGCTCTTCTTGAAACCGAGGAATACCAGAGGCAGACAGTATCTGATTACATCATCGAGATACATGATGTTGTCGAAACCATCGCTTGCCGGTACCTTCACCCAGCGTCCATAGACTCTATCCGGTACCTTTACTACGGCGTATTTCTTCTTCTTGTCATCCTCGGCCTTTTCTACGGCGAGGTAGATTCGGTTGTCCTCCAGGGTAGAGAGGTCGTCTATCTCGTTGAGCCAGATAGGGTTGACAGAACCATTGAGCTTGTCGTAGAAGAACTGCGTAAGGAATTCCTTCTGCTCGTCGTTGAGCTGGTCTTCGGTGAGCAGGCGAACCTTGTGTACTTCAAGCTCTCGGAAAACCGTATCCACCGCCTCAGTGTATTCTTTCGAATAAGATTCATTGAGTTTATTTATTGTTTTAAGTGATTTCTTAATTTGCTGTTCGGTATCCTTGTCGAGCTTCTGGTCGAGCATGCGGTTGAGTGATGCTACGCGAACACGGAAGAACTCGTCAAGGTTATTGGAATAAATACCGAGGAAAGAGAGACGTTCCAACAATGGTACGTACTCTTTCTCTGCTTCCTGCAGAATGCGATGGTTGAAGTACATCCAACTGATATCGCGTTCTACGTATGCTTTTTTGAGTAATTCTTCTTTGGTCATAACTATTTGCTAATTATTGAGTTACTTTGTTTTTGCAGACTCTTTCTTGGCCTTGTTATTCTTCTTTTCAGAAGTTTCTTTCTTTTCTTTCTTTTCAGAAACTTTCTCATCCTTCTTGTTCTTAGAAGGTTCTTTTGAGTCTTTGCCTGGTACTTCCAGAACGAGGAAATCAGTATCTCCGTCGATGAAGTGAAGCTCTTTACGGAAGAACTTGCTGCTGCCGGCAGGAATCATGATATCGTGCAACTGGTCGCAGTCATCGAAAGTATGACGGCTCAACTTGTCTGGAGTTCCTGCGAAAGTAATCTTCTTCAGTTTGTCGCATTCAGCGAAAGCGTATGCTTTGATAGCTTTCACGCTGGCAGGTATATAAATGTTATCCAATTCATCACAATCATAGAATGCATCATGTTCAATCTCCTTCACCGTACTAGGGATGATGACATGAGAAAGTTGTTTCTTGCCACGGAAAGCCATCTCTCCGATAATCTCTACTCCCTCAGGAATCGTAAAACTGGCATCATGGTTCATGTAGTAAACCAAGCGCTTCTTGTCGGCGGTATAGACTGCCTCGCCGTCAAACTCAAAGTTATCGCTGTCAATCTTCTGTAAGGCGAGGTTGAGAACCAAGTTTTCAAACTTACCGTCTTTCTTGGATTTCTTCTTAAGAATATCCAAAATCGCTTTTTTATTTTCCTTCATAAATCATATATGTTAATTGTATTTCTTTTCGGTTGCAAAGGTACGGCGATATTTTTAAACTAGAGCGAAAAGATGGTTACATGTTTGTGACGATGATATTACAACGATATTACGGGCGTTACAATCATATTACACGCTTTGTAAACAGGCAATGTAACACATTTGTAACACTTATGTTTTGAGGTAGAAACATTTTCTCCTTATCTTTGCAGCCGAAAAGAAATAGAATGGCATCTTGTAGGATTTCGATTCATAGCGGGATTGCTTTCTTGTTGGTAACAATCAATTAAGGTATATATATAATAAGGTAAAAATGAAGAAGAAAACGTATCTGTTGATAGCATTGTCTATAGTGTCGATGGGAATGAATGCCCAAAACTCAGAAAAGAGTTCTCTTGGAAACGATGTGCCTGATTTCGTCAAGAACATGACGATTGGTGGAACCATCCGCTCAAAATATGAATACCAAACCGAAGAAGGGGAGGGACGATTTGAGGTGCGTACGGCTCGTATCAATGTAGCAGGAAATGTAACAAAGGAGGTTAGTTATAAGGCTGAGATTGATCTCTGTGATGAGGGTAAAATCAAGATGCTCGATGCTTATACCCGCATCAAGCCTTGGAAGACCCTGCAGTTCACCATCGGTCAGGAGCGTGTGCCATTCACTATCGATGCTCACCGTTCTCCTCATCAGCAGTACTTCGCCAACCGCTCGTTCATCGCCAAGCAGGTGGGCAACGTGCGCGACGTGGGTGCTGAAATCGGATACACCTGGAATGTAGGTTTCCCAATCGTGGTGAATGCCGGTATCTTTAACGGTTCGGGCTTGACCAACCAGAAGGATTACTGGACAAAGGGCGTTAACTATTCAGCCAAGGCTCAGTTCCTCTTTCCGAATGTGAACCTGGTGTTGAGTACCCAGAAGATCAAGCCATCTGATGTTACGGTAACGATGTATGATGGCGGTATCACCTTCCACAAGGGTGGTTTCATAGCTGAGGTAGAGTATCTTTACAAGCATTACAGCAAGAATGCCTTCCACGATGTGCATGCTTTCGATGGATTCGTATGCTATGATATTCCGGTGGCTAATCCTAAGAGCCTCATCAGGAAGGTTTCGCCTTTGGCAAGATATGATTTCATGAGCGACCATAGTGATGGTACAAGATATGGCGGTTCTGATACAGAGCTTGGTGCCTTGAAGATCAATGATTACAAGCGTCATCGTGTTACGGGCGGTGTAACCCTGAGCCTTGCCAAGCCATTCATCTCAGATATCCGTATCAACTACGAGAAATATTTCTATCGTAAAGGTGGTATAGCTAAAGTTTCAGAAAAAGATAAGATTGTTGTGGAGTTCATGACAAAGTTCTAATAATAGTTTATAGTTAAGAGTTTATAGTTTATAGCAACAGTCATCTATAAACTATAAACTCTTAACTATAAACTTCTTACAGCATTCCCTTAGAGCTAGGAAGCTCGAAGTGGTAGATGTCTCTCTTTACCGCCATTTTCAGCGAACGGGCAAGCGCCTTGAAGATGCCTTCTATCTTATGATGCTCATTTTCGCCCTCAGCCTTGATGTTGAGGTTCATCTTTGCTGCATCACTCAGACTCTTGAAGAAATGCTTGAACATTTCGGTTGGCATTTCACCTACCTTCTCTCTGTGGAACTCGGCATTCCAAATCAGCCATGGACGGCCACCGAAATCCAATGCTACCTGACAGAGACAGTCGTCCATCGGCAGACTATAGCCGTATCTTTCTATTCCGCGCTTATCACCTAAAGCCTGCAGCAGGCATTCGCCCAGTGCAATACCTGTATCCTCAATAGTATGATGCTCATCCACATAGAGGTCACCCTTGGTATGGATGGTGAGGTCCATCATGCCGTGCTTGCCTATCTGTTCCAGCATGTGGTCGAAGAAACCGAGACCGGTAGAGATGTCGCATTTACCACTGCCATCGAGATTTACCTTGATGTAGATATCCGTTTCCTTGGTGGTGCGCTTCACTTCTGCGATACGGTCACCGGCAAAGAGAATCTCGGCTATCTTGTCCCAGTCCATGCCATCCTTTCCGAGAATCAGACTCTTGCAACCCAGGTTTTCGGCAAGTTGGGCATCGGTTTCACGGTCACCGATTACATAACTGTTTGCCATATCGTAGGCAGGGTTATCGATGTATTCGGTCAGCATGCCTGTGCCCGGCTTTCTCATTGGTGAGTTATCCTCAGGGAAGTGGCGGTCGATGTGCTGCTTGGCGAAGTGGATGCCCTCGCTCTCCAGGGTCTGGATGATGAAGTTGTGTACTGGCCAGAAGGTGTCCTCCGGGAAGGAGTCGGTGCCCAGTCCGTCCTGGTTGCTCACCATCACTAGCTCGTAGTCGGTGTGCTGGGCAATGAAGGCGAGGTTGCGGAACACGCCCTTGGTGAATACCAGCTTCTCGAAGCTGTCAATTTGCTCATCCTCTGGTTCCTGAATCAGAGTTCCATCGCGGTCGATGAAGAGTAATCTTGTCT
>OGIG01001394.1_pt1 | contig 14016 bp, 12 predicted proteins | sample 1571601 | NCBI WGS metagenome assembly OGIG01 (sample SAMEA2581953, study PRJEB24529) | metagenome | biome: Human gut stool | place: China | collected 2011 | reverse complement strand
CGGCGACATGGATCGCTATCAGGGCGCGGAGTACGACGTGATCTTTCTGGACGAGGCGACGCAGCTCTCCGAGTACCAGATGAAAACCATCACCGCCTGTCTGCGGGGCGTCAACGATTTTCCCAAGCGGGTGTACTACACCTGCAACCCCGGCGGACAGGGACACCAGTACATCAAGCGGCTGTTCATCGACCGGCGGTTCGAGAGCGGCGAAAGGCCGGAGGACTATGTGTTCATCCAGAGCCGCGTCACCGACAACAAGGCGCTGATGGCGGCACAGCCGGACTACATCCAGCAGCTGGAAGCCCTGCCGGAGAAGCTGCGCAAGGCGTGGCTGGAGGGCGACTGGAACGTATTCGAGGGACAGTTCTTTGAGGAGTTCGCCGACGATCCTGACCACTACGCCGACCGCCGCTTTACCCATGTGATAGATCCCTTCGAGGTGCCACCGGAGTGGACGATCTACCGGAGCTTCGACTGGGGCTATGCGCGGCCCTTCTCCTGCGGGTGGTGGGCCGTGGACTACGACGGGACGCTGTACCGCATTCTGGAGCTGTACGGCTGCACCCGTGAGGCCAACACCGGCGTGAAGTGGACGCCGGACAAGGTGTTTGCGGAGATCCATCGGGTGGAGACGGAACACCGGTGGCTGAAGGGCAAGCAGATACAGGGTGTGGCCGACCCGGCCATCTGGGACGCCGAGAGCGGAGAGAGCATTGCCGAGACGGCGGCGCGGCACAGGGTGTACTTCGCCAAGGCCGACAACAAGCGGCTGCCGGGCTGGATGCAGGTGCATTACCGGCTGGCCTTTGATGAGGCGGGCAAGGCCATGATGTATGTGTTCCGTGGCTGCAAGGCGTTCATCCGGACGCTGCCGCTGCTGCAATACGATGAGCACGCGGTGGAGGACGTGGACACCGACGGCGAGGATCACATTGCCGATGAGACCCGGTACATGTGCATGGCGCGGCCCATCAAGCCACGGCTGGCACCCAAGCGCGACCCCTATCTGGACAATCCCATGTATACGGCGCTGGACATTCCCAAGGAGGATGTGCTGAGTGCGCCGGAGTTCATACCGATGCAGGTCAAGGAGATCGAATGATGGAAGAAAAAGAAGTCATGACAACGGAAAATACGCCGGTGCGGATCGGCATCGGTGCGGAGCAGCTGCGGGAGGCGATACAGACCCTGCGGAAGTACAAGCAGGGCAAGGCCAATCTGGAGCAGCGGGTGATCGACAATGAGGAGTGGTATCGGCTGCGGCACTGGGAGTGCTTGCGGCAGGGCAGCAAAAAGCAGCAGGTGGAGCCTGTGAGCGCGTGGCTGCTGAACTCCATCGCCAACAAGCACGCCGATGCCATGGACAACTTCCCCGCCCCCAACATCCTGCCCCGTGAGCCGGGGGACGTGCGGGAGGCGCGGCAGCTGTCGGCCATTGTGCCGGTGGTGCTGGAGCAGGCGGGCTTTGAGGCTACCTACTCCGAAGGCTGGTGGGACAAGATCATTGGCGGCACGGCCATCTACGGCGTGTTCTGGGACGGCAGCAAGCTCAATGGGCTGGGTGATATTGCCGTGGAGCCGGTGGACATTCTGAATCTGTTCTGGGAGCCGGGCGTTACCAAGATCCAGAACAGCGCCAACGTGTTCCATGTGAAGCTGGAGGACAACGCCGCTTTGGAGCAGGCGTACCCTGAGCTGTCGGGCAAGCTGGGCGGCAACGGGCTGGATATCAGCAAGTATGTGTACGACGACACCGTGGACACCACGGAAAAAAGCGTGGTGGTGGACTGGTATTACAAGAAGAAGCAGGACAAAAAGACGGTGCTGCACTACTGCAAGTTCGTGGGGGATACGGTGCTGTACGCCACGGAGAACGAGAACGGCGAGGGCTGGTACGACCACGGGAAGTACCCCTTTGTGTTCGATCCCATGTTCCGTGTGAAGGGGACGCCCTGCGGCTTTGGCTATATCGACATTGGCAAGGGTGCCCAGGAGTACATCGACCGCGGGGATCAGGCGGTGATGCAGAACATGCTGTCCAATGCCAAGCCCCGGTACTTCGTCCGCTCCGACGGCTCTGTGAACGAGCAGGAGTACGCCGACATGACGAAGGATTTCGTGCATACCGACGGCAATCTGGGGCAGGACAGCATCCTGCCGGTGGTGGGCAAGGTGCTCAACAGCATCTATCTGAACGTGCTGGACAGAAAGGTGGACGAGCTGAAGGAGACCACCGGCAACCGGGACGTGTCCACCGGCGGCTCTACCTCCGGCGTGACGGCGGCCAGCGCCATTGCGGCCATGCAGGAGGCGGGCAGCAAGCTGAGCCGGGACGGCAACAAGGCGGCCTACCGTGCCTTCCGTGAGGTGGTGGAGCTGGTGGTGGAGCTGATCCGCCAGTTCTATGACCTGCCCCGTCAGTTCCGTATTCTGGGCGAGAACGGCCGGGAGGATTTCGTCAGCTACACCAACGCCGGAATCAAGCCTGTGTATCAGGGCATGGAGATGGGCGTGGATATGGGCTACCGGCTGCCGGTGTTCGACATTGAGATCACGGCGGAAAAGGCCAGCCCCTACAGCAAGCTATCCCAGAATGAGCTGGCGCTGCAATTCTTCGGGGCGGGGTTCTTCAATCCCCAAATGACCGATCAGGCGCTGGCGTGTCTGGAGATGATGGACTTTGACGGCAAGGAGCAGATCATGCAGCGCATCAGCGCCAACGGGACGCTGTATCAGCGCCTGATGATGGCCCAGCAGCAGGCGGTGGCTATGGCCCAGCTGGTGGATATGAAGCTGGGCACCAACTACGCCATGCAGCTGCTGGGCGGTGCGCAGGGTACGCAGCAGCCCATGCCGGGAAGCGTTCCCGATACCGGCAACAGCGGCGGCGAGAGCAGCGTGACCGCCAACGCCAGAAAGGAAGCGGCAGACCGTGCCGCGCCGGTGTAAGCCATGGTGCGGGTAGAATTTTCCCGGTGTGGCGGCACCTATGTGCTGCATATGACCGGCCATGCGGGACAGGCCGACGCGGGACATGACGTGGTGTGTGCGGCGGCCACCATCCTGTGCTATACGGCGGCGCAGACGGCCCTTGACCTCTATGAGCAGGGCAAGCTCCGAAAAAAGCCACGGACAGACGTGGACAGGGGGGACGCCACGGTGACGCTGTGCCCCCGGCAGGACGCGGCGGCAGAGGTGACGGTGGCGCTGCGGACGGTGGCCACGGGCTTCGCGCTGCTGGCGCACCATTATCCGGAGTATGTGACATTTACGACAGAGTAAGGAGGAGAATCATGAAGTTCAAGGAAGCACTGAAAGTAATGCAGGAGGGCACAAAGGTCAAACTCCCGTCCTGGGGCGGCTATTGGTATTGGGACGCTGACAAGCAGACCATTATGATTCACACCAAGGACGGCAAGGAACTGGATATTCGGGAGACACAGGTGGTGGAGTACACCACGCTGAATATCTGTTCTGACGAGTGGGTAATTGCCGATCCGCACAACTGTCCGCAGCTGGGCGGCGAAGCGGCGTTCTCTTTCGGCGAGGCCATCAAGTACATGAAGCGTGGCATGAAGGTGAAGCGCAAGGGCTGGAACGGCAAGAACCAGTATATCGAGCTGGCAACGGCCATCGGCTATGTGAATCCGGAGGGAATCGTGGTCAACGCGGAACATGACGCCATCGGGAACAAGGCCATTGCCTTCTGCGGCACATCGGGTGTGCAGATGGGCTGGCTGGCCAGTCAGGCAGATATGCTGGCAGAGGACTGGGTGTTTGCGGAGTGACATTCAGGCGTGAGCCTTAATGATATAGGTTTCGCCCACCTGACGGGCAGATTACGGTTTCGCCCACCTACGGGCAGGAGGATACCATGAAAAATATGTACCGTTGGCTCGGTCTCCAGCTGTTCGCAGAGGGGGACGGCGGCACAGCAGCGGGCACCACGGGCGCGGCGGCTGGTCAGAACCAGCAGGCTGAACAGAACGCACCCGACGCCGGGGCGCAGCAGCAGGCAGAGCCTGCAAGAGATCTTGGCAAGGAATTTGACGCGCTCATCAAGGGCGAGTTCAAGGACGTGTATGCCAAGCGGGTACAGGACACGGTGACGCGGCGCCTGAAAGGCCCCAGTGCTGACGCGGAGAAGTTCCGCGCCATGCAGCCGGTGATGCAGATGCTGTCCCAACGCTATGGCGTGGACGCTGCCGATATCAAGGCGCTGTCTGCTGCCATCGAGGAGGACAACGCCTTCTATCAGGAGGAGGCGGAGCGTCTGGGCATTAGCGTGGATCAGGTGAAAGCCATCCGCAAGACGGAGCGGGAGAACCAGCAGCTGAAGGAGCAGCTGGCCGAACGGGAGAGCCGCCAGCGGATGGAGCAGAACATCGCCAAATGGTCGCAGGAGGCGCAGGCCATCGCGCAGAAGTATCCGGGACTGGATCTGGAGAAGGAGCTGGGGAACCCGCAGTTTTTCAATGCGTTGATGAACGGGGCCAGCGTGGAGGGCGCTTATTGGGGCCTGTACCACGACCAGCTGATCCCGCAGGCCATGCAGTACACCGCTCAGGAGACGGAGCGGAAGCTGGCGGCCAAGATCCAGGCACAGGGCCAGCGCCCCACGGAAAACGGTGCGGGCGCCGGTGTGACCATGAAGAGCGACGTGTCGAAGCTCTCCGACAAGGATATGGATGATCTCATCCAACGTGCAAGGAGGGGCGAGAAGATCTGCTTCTGACCTTTCCGGAAGGGAGATTTATGAAAACCGTTAAAGACTTTTTTATGATGGCGCTGGACATGCAGCTGTTTGCTGATGTGACCAACACCACCGGCTCCAACTCCACCGACAACAACCTGTCGGCGGAAATGAAAACCTTTTATGACAAGGTGCTGCTGCGTGAGGCAGGCCCCAATCTGGTGCATAGCCAGTTCGGCCAGAAGCGCGACATCCCCAGGGGCAGCGGTAAGACCATTGAGTTCCGCAAGTTCAACCAGCTGCCCAAGGCGCTGACCGCCCTGACGGAAGGTGTGACCCCCAACGGCGGTGCGCTGGACGTGACCAGCCTGACCGCCACCGTGGCGCAGTACGGCTACTTCGTGCGTGTGTCCGACGTGCTGGATCTGACCGCCATTGACAATGTGATCGTGGAGGCCACCCAGCTGCTGGGCGCACAGGCGGGCGTGACCATGGATACCGTGGTGCGCAATCAGCTGTCTGCCGGCAACAACGTGCTGTTCTGCCCCACCGTGGCCAGCGGCACCGAGACCGCCGTGACCCTGCGCAAGAACATGAACACCACCAGCCAGCTGACCGTGAAGATGATCCAGAAGGCCGTTGCCACCCTGAAGAAGAACAACGTGCCGACCTTCAACGGCGACTATGTGGCGATCATCCACCCCTATGTGGCCTACGACCTGCAGCGTGACCCTGAGTGGATCGACGCCCACAAGTATGCCCAGCCGGAGAACCTGTTTACCGGCGAGATCGGCAAGGTGGCCGGTGTGCGCTTCGTGGAATCCACCGAGGCCAAGGTGTGGAAGGACAGCGATTGTCCCCAGAAGTCTGCGGCCAGCGGCAGTGATCCCGCTACCTACTACGGCGTGTTCTCCACGCTGGTGCTGGGCAAGAACGCCTACGGTGTGACCGAGGTGACGGGCGGCGGTCTCCAGACCATCGTCAAGCCTCTCGGCGCCGGTGAAGATCCTCTGAACCAGCGCTCCACCGTGGGCTGGAAGGGTATCCTTACCGCCAAGATCCTGCTGGAGCAGAATATGGTGCGTATCGAATCCGTTTCCGCTGAGTGGAGCGGCACCGTGGATGCCAACTGAGACATACCGCGCGGCGGGGGATACGCTCCCCCGCCGCAGAAGAAAGGATAACGACATGGATAATGAAAACCTGAATACCGCCCAGACTGCGCAGACCGCGCAGGACACCCCTCAGACCGCGCCGGAGCCTCCCAAGAAGGAGAAGCCCAAGAAGGAGAAGATGGTGAAGGTGCTGCTGCCGCTGCTGGAAAACGGCGACACGGAGCAGTATGTGGCCGTGAACGGCAGAAGCTTCCTGATCCGCAGAGGTGAGGAAGTGGAGGTGCCGGAGTGCGTGGCGGAGGTGCTGCGCCTGAGCGAAAAGCAGAAGCGGGCAGCATACCTCTACCAGCAAGAGGCCATTCGCCAGAGTATGCAGGGCGGCAACATGTAAGCAACGATGAGGGGGCCTGTGCGCCCCCTTTCTTTCTATGAGAGGAGGGCGTGCCTATGAAAGCACAAGATGTGTTTGACGCAATCGACCAGCTGAAGCCAAACGACTTTAACCGCAGCGAAAAGCGGGGGTGGCTCAAACAGTTGGAGCAGATGATTTTGAGAGAGATCATCATTCCGCACGGCGGTACGGTGGAGGATGTGGAGCTGAAGGACTTCGACGACGAAACTGATCTGCTGGCACCGCCGCCTTATGACAATATCTATGAGCTGTGGCTGGAGGCGCAGATCGACCGGCAATACAGTGAGATCGCCAAGTACAACAACTCCATCACAGCGTTCAATGCGGCGTATCAGGCGTTTTCCAACTGGTACAACCGCACCCATATGCCGCTGGGTGAAGCGGTGAAATACTGGTGAAGGAGGGATAGATGTGCGCTGTCCTACCCTGACGGAGATCAGCCAGAGCCGGGAAATGGTCTCGGTCTTTGGCGGGTATAACCACAACATGCGTATTGGAGAAAATGAGTTCTTCTATATGCAGAATATGTCCTCGGACGATTATCCCATGCTGTCTACCCGGCGCAGACGCGGCGCGGTGATGCAGATGACCACGCCGCAGGGTCTGCTGGCAAAAGATGCCATGGCCTATGTTGACAGTGGAAAACTGTATTACAACGGCGCGGAGGTCACGGGGCTGACGCTGACGGAGGGCGAAAAGCAGCTGGTGAGCATGGGCGCGTATCTGCTGATCTGGCCGGATAAGAAGTACCTGAACACCAAAAATCTGACGGACTACGGCAGCATGGAGGCTACCTATGAGAGCAGCGGCACCGTGACCTATTCATTGTGCACGGCGGACGGCGGTGCGCTGGGAAAGGTCAGTTCCTCCAAGCCGGAGGAGCCGGAAGCTGGGGAATACTGGATCGACACCACCCAGACGCCCCACAGCCTGATGGTGTGGAGCGCTTCCACGGAGATGTGGACGGGCGTCGGCACGGTATATACCAAAATTCAGGCGGAGGGCATCGGGGCCAATTTAGCCGAGTACGACGGCGTGAAGATCAGCGGCGCGGCCTATGGCGGCGACAGCGCCGTGGTAAAGGAGCAGTTTGACAGTCTGAACGGCACGAAGGTCATTTATGCCAGAGACGATGATTATATCGTGGTGGTGGGACTGATCGACCTGACCTATGAGCAGACCGATGGCACCGTGACGGTGGGGCGTGTGGTGCCGGACATGGACTATGTGTGTGAAGCCCAGAACCGTATCTGGGGCTGTAAGTACGGCATGGTGGACGGCAAGGCCGTGAACGAGCTGTACTGCTGCGCACTGGGCGATTTCAAGAACTGGAACCGCTTTCTGGGAATTTCTACCGACGCATGGGCCGCTTCCGTCGGATCGGATGGCGTGTGGACGGGGGCGGCCAACTATCTGGGCTATCCCACATTCTTCAAAGAACATGTAATCCACCGCATTGCCATCAGCTCCAGCGGCGCCCATCAGGTGATGGAAACCGTAGGGCGCGGCGTACAGAGCGGCAGCTACAAGAGCCTGAGTGTGTGCAACGAGGTGCTGTACTACAAATCCCGGTCGGGCGTGTGTGCCTATGACGGCTCTTTCCCCGCTTCCATTGGCGCATGCTTTGGCGGCAAGCTGTACGGCAGCGCCGTGGGCGGTAGTTTCGGCGGAAAATATTACCTGAGTATGAAGGATGCGGGCAACACATGGCACCTGTTTGTCTATGATGTGGAGAAGAATCTGTGGCACCGGGAGGACAACACCCATGTGATGCAGTTTGCCGCCATGGACGACGACCTGTACTTTATCGACGCGGACAGCAAAAAGATGATGTGTGTGATGGGAACGCAGGGCGAGCTGGAGGATGATCTGGAGTGGTGCGTGGAAACGGGAAGCATTGGCTTCAACTATCCCGATAAAAAGTATCTGAGCCGCTGGAATATCCGCATGAATCTGGAGGCAGGCAGCAATTTGAGGATGGACGTACAGTATGATACGGCTCCGGACGGCAGTGGGCTGGCACATTGGAAGATGCAAAACGGCGGCAGCCGAGTGGCAGATATGAAGTTTGCCAACACCGCCACGCTGACAGTCCCCGTCCGGCCGCGCCGCTGCGACCATATGAGGGTGCGCCTGTCCGGCAAGGGTAGGGTGCATATCTTCTCCATTGCCAAAATTCTGGAACTGGGGAGTGATCTATAATGGCAAACTATCCGCTTCCGCCGACGCTGCAAGGAAATCAGGTGCAGCAGCTGGCGGATGTGCGGCGGTATCTCTTCCGCCTTGTGGAGCAGCTGAACACCAGCGCCGAACAGCTGGGCAGCGCACAGACAGGCGGGAACGGGAGCGCCGCCATGTCTGCCGCCGGCGGCACGGCAGGCGGCAAGACCGAACTGAATGCCGCGCAGGAAGAACTGAAAACGCTGATTATCAAGACTGCCAACACGGTACGCCATGAAATGGACGCGCTGACGGCGCGGCTGGAGAGCGAGTATGTGGCGCAGTCGGAGTTCGGCACCTTCCGCGAGACGGTAGCCAACGACATTACGGCTTCCGCCATGGGGCTGGAACAGAGCTTCAAGACGTACAGCGAGATCATGGACAACTATATCACCACCACCAACGGCTATATCCGGCAGGGCGTGGTGGGATATGAGGGGCTGGCCCCTGTGATCGGTATTGCCATCGGGCAGGATATCCGCGTGACCGGGGCAAAGGAAACGGTAGGCGGCAAGGAATATGAGGTCATTGATACCACGCAGAACATGAGCGTGTGGACGGCAAAGAAGCTGTCGTTCTACGTCAACGGCTCGGAGGTCGCGTATTTTGCCAACGATGCGCTGTATGTGACCGGCATTCACACGGGGACGGTGACGTTCCCCAACTGGGTGGTGGACGACGGCAACGGCCTATCCTTCCGCTGGGCAGGAGGCAGCACATGAGCACGACGTATACATGGGGCAGCGCACCGGTGCTGTCCTTCACGGTATCGGACAATATCACCCGTGACAGCGGCACGGCCTATTCCGGCTATCTGACGGTGACATTGGGCGGATGCAGCGGCGGCAGCTATTTCGGCTATTCCATCAGCTGCACGGTAAATGGGCAGACGGTACAGCTGAAGGGCAACACGCCCAGCACATGGTCGTCCGGGACATACAGCTACCGCTTCTATGTGTCGGGCAATTCCACGGCCAGCAGCATCACCATTTCTGTTCGCATGAGTTCCAACAGCGGCCGCAGCGACGGTGTAGCCAGCTATACCACCAGCATCGGCTCCTATTCCGGAGGCGGCAGCAGTGGGGGCGGCAGCACAGAGCCGTCGGCGGGTGCGTCTATTCCAACGCTGAGCAAGAGCAGCGCCAAGCTGGGCGAGACTGTGACCATTTACACCAACCGTCAGAACTCCCGCTATACCCACACCGTGACCTATTCGGTGGGCGGCAGCAGCGGCACCATTGCTACCAGCGTGGGAGCAAACTGCACATGGACGCTGCCCACAAGCCTGATCGACAAGGTAAATACCGGCGGCACCAGCTGCACCATTACAGTGACCACCTACTACTACGGCTCCAGCAAGGGCAGCAGCACCGTGCGTCTGACGGTGTATCCGCCGGACGGCGCTGCGCCGACGGTGGCAAGCGGCTGGGCCAGCGTGAGCCGTGACAACAGCCTGATCCCCGATGTGGGGGCATGGGTGAAAGGCTATTCCAAAGCAAAGATCACCTTCGATTCCAGCAAGGTCACAGGCAACTATAATGCAACCATCAGCAAATTCTCCATCCTCTATGACGGAGAGCGGACGGATGCGGTGAATGGTGTGGCAACGACGAAGGTCTTGACGGATGTGAGCGCCACCGTGTTCTGCACGGTGACGGACAGCCGGGGGAACTCTACCACGGAGGCGGTGGTGGTGCCTGTTTTGGACTATGCGCCGCCCACTATTACCAATACGACGGTGTACCGCTGCGACGATGCGCTGCTGGCGGCAGATGATGGCGTGCATATCGCGGCAAAGGCCACGGCGGGCTGCACCTCGCTGGGCGGAGCCAACAGTGTGACCCTGAAAGCCGCCTATAAAGCGGCAGACGCCGCCAGCTACGGCACGGAGGTGACATTGCAGAGCGGCGTGGCCGGAATGGTGACAGGCAGCGCGGACATATCCACCATGCAGAGCTATATGGTGCGCCTGACCGCTACGGACAAACTGGGCAACAGCACCGTATATGAAAAAGCGGTGCCCACCAAGTCGGTGACATTCCACCTGAAAAATGGCGGTAAAGGCGCGGCTTTCGGAAAGTACGCGGAGAACGACGACTATCTGGACTGCCAGTGGAAGGCGAAATTCGCCCAGTCCGTGGAGATCGCGGAGGGGCTGACCGTAGGCGGGCAGGCGCTGGCGGACATCATCAAGGCGGTGGTGACGCCGCTGCTGCCCACTGTGCTGGATATTGACGCCATCTATCCGGTGGGCAGCGTGTATATCACGGTGTCTGATGAGGAGCCGGAAACGCTGTTTCCGGGGACTTATTGGGAGCGGATCGCGGGAAAATTCCTGCTGGCCAGCAGCGACGGCCTGTACGCGGTGGGAGCCACGGGTGGCGAAGCTTCCGTGATACTGACCACCAGCGAGATGCCCGCCCACAGCCATACGGGTACGACTTTGGGCGACGGTACGCATAGCCATACTTTCCCGGGACGCAGTTCCAACGGCAGCAGTGGCCCCAGTGCGGAGAGCTTTGCCAGTTCCGATGATGCCCGCACGCTGTATACGAACAGCGATGGCTATCACACCCATGGGTTTACTACCAATTCGGCAGGCGGCGGCGCTGCCCACAACAACATGCCGCCGTATCTGGTTGTCAATATGTGGAAGCGCACACAATGAAAGGAGGGCCGACAATGGCATTTTCATACAGAGATTATCAGGAGAGCGACCGGGTCAAGAAACTGGCGGAACGGCTTGCACAGCTGGAAGCGCAGAAGCCGGGAGACTGGACAGGCGGACAGTATGGCCAGCAGATGCAGGATGCATTGGACGCTATCAGGAACCGGAAGAAGTTCAGCTATGATTTGAACAGCGACGCGCTCTATCAACAGTACAAGGACAAGTATGTGCAGCAGGGCAAGCAGGCCATGCAGGACACCATGGGGCAGGCGGCGGCACTGACCGGCGGCTATGCCAGCACCTACGGGCAGGCGGTGGGCCAGCAGCAGTACGACGCCTATTTGCAGAACCTGAACGATGTGGTGCCGGAGCTTTATCAGCTGGCACTGAGCCGGTATCAGATGGAGGGCGACGACCTCAAGACCCAGTACAGCCTGCTGGCGGATCAGTACCAGCAGGAATATGGCCAGTATCGGGATAAAGTCGGCGACTGGCAGACGGAGCGGAATTTCCTGTCGGGCCGGTATGATTCGGAACGGAATCTGGATTACGGCATGTGGGGCGATGCCAGAGACTTTGCCTATACCGATTACCGCAACGGCATTGCGGACGAGCAGTGGCGCAGACAGTATGAGGAATCCGTCCGGCAGTTCAACGAGCAGATGGCACTTTCCCGTGAGCAATTTGCATGGCAGCAGGCACAGGCGCAGGCGGCTGCGGCGGCAAAGAGCAGCGGCAGCGGGAGTTCCAGCGGCAAGAGTAGCGGAAAGAGCAGCAATACCACTTCGGGAAGCTATAACTTCGGCGAGTTGATGGATGCGTTTGCTTCCGGTATGTCGAAAGCACAGGTGGAAGCTGTTTTGAGAAGCCGCGGTGTTGACGTTACCAAGGATACCGTTCAGGCAGATATCCGGAAAGCGCTGAGTAAGTAAGGAGGAAACGCCCATGTCTATGATGGATGAATACAAGGCGCTGCAAAAGAATAAGAAAAAATCCATTCTGGAGGAGCATATCGAGAAAAACGGCTCGGACGGCTTGAACGAGGCATATGTGCAGTATGCCACGTCGCCGGACAGAGCCGAGATCGACGCAAGGAACAGGGCGGCGCGGACGGTTTCCACCCCCGCCGCCCCGTCCACAGAGACACCAAAAAAGATGGGGCGGCGGGTCATGTCTCCCGGCGGGACATTTCTGGGCGGGTTCTCCTTTGCCGGGGATCGGCAGAAAACCGCCAAGGAGCTGGCGGACGAACAGGCCCAGCAGGAAGCGTATATCAAGGAGTACCGGCGGCTGGCGGGGCTTGATCTGGACGATTACCGCGCAGAGGTGGAACAGGCCGGAAAAAAGGCGCAGGAGAGCAAGGAACCTTATAATATCCACGCCTTTGGTGCCTATAACCCGCAAAAGACGAAAGCAGAGCAGGACTATGCCGCCATGAAGGCCGACCTGAACAAAGCCGAGAGTATCCAGTATGATATCAAGGGCCGCGAGGCGCTGGACAATCTGACGGAGGATCAGACCGCCGCGCTGGAGGTGCTGGCAAGCACAGAGGGTGTTCCGGCCGCCGCGGCGCAGGCTGACTATGACCGAAAGGTTGCTGCGCGGGAGACACTGTTGGCATCTGGATTCTCGGAGGATGAGCTTTCGCAGCTGGTGAATTACTATCGCAATATCCCCAAGCGGGAGAAGAACGCAGAGCGGTACGCCAAGGTGCAGGAGATGGCGCGGAATGAGGGCGAGAAGTCGCCTATTGGCGGCACGCTGCTGTCCGTCCCTGCCAACCTTCTGAGCGGTGTAGGCGCTATCGACGCGGCGCTGCGGAAACTGGCCGACCCCAACACGCCTACGGACTATAACGCCCCGGCCATGCTGCCCTATGCCTACGCCAGCGGTGTGCGGGGTGAGGTGACGAAAAACCTTCAGTATGACCACGGCGATGTGGCGGCGTTTGCGTATGGTGTGGGTACGTCCATGCTGGACAGCGCGGCCACGGTGGCACTGGCGGCGCTGGGCGTTCCGCCGGCGGCGGCTTCGGCCACCACCTCAGTATCAGCCCGGGGGCAGAGCACGCCGGGGCCAACGGCAAGGTCAAAATCCAGAAAGCTCCAGATCCCGCACAGGTATTGCAGCGGTTCCCGCTGCTCACGGCGCGTGCAGAGGGCTTCCAGCTTTTCCGCTTCCTCCGTGGTCAGCACCCGGTCGGAAAGGCGGGCATCCCGCCCGGCTGCCACGCGGAACAGCTCCCGTGCATCGTAATCGGCATCCGGACACCCTGCAGCGGAAAGCCGGGCTTCCACGGCCCGCACCGCTTCGCGCGGGGTCAAACCAGCAATTACCATCTGCCATCCTCCGGGTCCTCGGGCAGCACAGGGGTCACGGCGGCAATGGCCACCTCGATCATGCTGTCGTCCGGTTCAAACACGGTCAGGTGCTGCACCCAGATACCAGGCTGGCGGATGATGCGGGTGGCAATGTTATCGGACCGGCCGCACCACTTGAGCAGCTCATAGCTGATGCCCATGACCAGCGGCAGAAGCAGCAGCTTGAACAGCACCCGCAGGCCGATGCTGCCCCAGGGCAGCACGCTGTAGAGGAACACGCTGACGATGACCACCAGAATGAGGAAGCTGGTGCCGCAGCGCGGATGGAACCGAGTGTACTTGCGCACATTCTCCACGGTCAGCTCATCACCGGCCTCATAGCAGGCAATGGTCTTGTGCTCGGCACCGTGGTACTCAAACACGCGGTGGATCTCCTTCATCTTGGAGATGGCCACCATATAGGTGAGGAAGATGCCAACTTTCAGCACCGCTTCCAGCACCACCTTGGCCCAGCGGCCCAATGTTACAAAGTGGTTCACGCCGCCCACGATGAGGGTGGGCAGCACCGTGAAGAGCAGGATCGT
>OGIG01001390.1_pt1 | contig 14040 bp, 9 predicted proteins | sample 1571601 | NCBI WGS metagenome assembly OGIG01 (sample SAMEA2581953, study PRJEB24529) | metagenome | biome: Human gut stool | place: China | collected 2011 | reverse complement strand
CGGCAAGCATATTCAACGCCTTGTTTTCAACCCGAGCCATCCGTTTCGGCTGGCGCAACCCCTTGGTTACAATTCTCATATTATATACAGCCACATAAACCAGCATCATGAAACCCAGGAAAACAGCCTTCATACTGAACAGTGCTGGCATAAGCGGAGTGGTGAACAGGTATATCAGCAATATCGGTATCATACCTGCCGTGATGATGGTGCAAGTCTTATACAAGGTTTGGCTCAACGCTGTAATAGCCAGGATAAAGACGACAAACAGGTTGCAGATAACACTCAAGTTATCATTAGCCAAACCGAAATTGATACAAAATACGCTATCAAGAGCCAGTTTGGCGAACATCAGAAGATAAAGAGAAGAAATACCTTTCACGAAAGCAATCTTCCGCTTCCAGATAAGAAGCTGCAGGATGCAGAACACGAATGTATGCAAACAGCAAAGGCTTAAACCATAAGATTCTTTCACCAACAGAAAGAGCATAATATGATAAGGTATGATAATCAGCTCGCTTATCGTCAGAAGTAGAAAGGCGATAATGCGTCGGCGGTCTACCACACCACAATATTGAGGGCATAAATGATGCTCTACCCTCACAATCAGGTTTATAATGTCATTCTTCAGTTTCATTTCGTTTTGGTTATTTTCTTAAATCTTACTTATACTTTCGTAAGTCAAAACGGCTCTTTTTCTAGGAAATTGCCATTTCTAGGGAATTATTGATTTCGGCTGCAAAATTACAAATAATATCAGGAAATAGTGTTCAAATATCAGAAAATCGTGCAACTTTAACGATTTTAAGCATAAATCAGCGTACTATTTTGTTAAATATGGGTATTTTTCAGTATTTTTCAGTGCAGAAAAGTTTGGTCGTCTTAAATATTCACTATACTTTTGCAGACGTAATCCAAAAATTTGAGATACAGATGAGCTAAAAAGTAAGTTGAAAGTAAACTGGAAGTAAAAAAGAAACAGTGGAAATCAGACTTCAGGAAACAAGAGTTCTCAGTAGATTCAGGTATTGGTAATCATTTTAAAAGAGTATAAGTAAGTAAAAGGTGATTCTAAATCATTCAATGTATTTTTTAATAAAGAAAAGATTAATTGAGGTATGAAGAAAAGGATTTTACTTGCGTTAGTGACACTCGGCAGTTTTATCTGTCCCGCACTAGCGCAGAAAGCAGCGGTAAAGACCAACTTGCTGTATGATGCAACAACAACCATGAACCTGGGTGTTGAATTCGGTCTTTCCCCAAAATGGACACTCGACGTATCCGGAAACTACAATCCTTGGACGTTTTCAAAGAACAAGAAATGGAAACACTGGCTCGTTCAGCCAGAGGCCAGATACTGGTTCTGTAACAAAATGATGGGTTCATTCATCGGCTTCCATGCCTTGGGTGGATCTCACAACATCGGTGGCATGGATCTTGACTTCAAGTTCCTGGGCACTGATTTCTCTAAGCTGAAAGACTATCGGTATGAAGGATGGTTTATCGGTGCAGGTGTAGCTTACGGCTACGCTTGGGCTCTCTCGAAACATTGGAATTTGGAAGCTGAACTTGGCGTAGGCTATATCTACTCTAAGGCAGATAAGTTTAACTGTGCACAATGCGGAGATAAACTTGAAGATGACAAGGCACACAACTATGTGGGCCCGACGAAAGCTGCCCTCAACTTAGTGTATGTTTTTTAAAAAGAATCTGTCATGAATACATATAATATAATAGGTAGTATGTTCGGAGCCTTGCTTATCGCTCTTCCTATATCAGCCGATAATACCCAGCAGGCTTACAAGAATCTGAAAATCCAGAATAAGGCAATCAGAAAGGTTGGCAACCAGGTGAAAGTGGCTATGGACTTGAATCTCGACCAAATTCAGCTTGCCAGCAACAATGGTCTCATCTATACCCCAATGATCCTCAACGAAAAGGATACACTTTTCATGCCGAGCGTTGAGGTGATGGGTAAAAAGAGATATATTTACTATCAGCGTAACCAGAAAACGGCTACGGCAAACCCACTCATCGTGGCACTCCGTAAGAACAAGACTGCACAGACGCTTCATTATGAATATGCCGCTCCGTTCAGCGACTGGATGAAGAACTCAAACTTCGCCATCAGCAATGATGCCTGTGGCTGCAATCAGCAACTTCTCGACGAAGGTATTCTGAATCCGGAAGGACGTGCATTCGCTACTCCGAAGAATCTCTTCAACGCTTATGTACAGCCTAAGGCAGAAGCCGTAAAGGCAAGAAAGGAGAATGGTTCTGCCCGTTTGAACTTCAAGGTGAACAAGTGGGATATCCTGTATAATTTGGGCAACAATGCCAGAGAACTGGATAATATCCGCAAGACTCTTGACCTTGTAAAGAACGATTCGGATGTTACCATCACCAAGATAACCCTCCACGGCTATGCATCACCAGATGGCGGATATGCCAACAACAACAAGTTGTCGCTTAACCGTACACAGGCGCTTTTGCTGCATATTCTGAAGACCTATCCTATTTCTTCAAAACTGTTTGCGACCACAGCTACAGCAGAGGACTGGGCTGGAACCATCAAGTATGTAAATGAGAATGATGTCCCTCAGAAGGAAGCTGCACTTGAGATTATCAACAGCAACATGCAGCCAGATGCCAAAGAGAAAGCATTGCTCAAGAAGGCTCCTCAGGCTTATCACTATCTCCTGCAGAATGTATGGCCATCACTTCGCCGTACCGATTATACGATAGAATATGATGTTCAGGCATTCAATGTAGAAAAGGCTAGAGAGGTTATCAAGACCCGTCCTCAGAAGCTATCTCTCCAGGAGATGTATCTGGTAGCCCAGACTTATCCTAAGGGTAGCGACGAATTCAACAATGTATTCGACATAGCTGTAAGAATGTTCCCTGAAGATAAGCTTGCCAATCTCAATGCAGCCTCAGCAGCCATCGAACGTGGCGACAAGGTGAGTGCAGAGAAATATCTCCTAAAAGCAGGCGACAGCGCCGAGGCAAACAATGCCCGCGGTTGTCTGGCTGCCATGAAGGAAGACTATCAGACAGCCAAGCAATACTTTGAGAAAGCTGTTGCCGGTGGTTTGAAGGAGGCGCAGGAAAACCTGGATAAGGTAAACCAGGCACTTTAAAGTAACTATTTACTTTCTATTTATATAAGTATAAGATAAAAGATGATGTTAAATACGATCTGTTTTCAGCGGATTGTGCCAATATGTGCGAAACTTAATTTTGAGAATAAGAATTAATTAAATATATTGTATAACTTTTTTTGTATTAAGTAAAAAGATTATGAAAAAAATGAATTTGCTCGTAATGAGCTTGGTTTCAGCCGCAGCTTTGTCTTTCACTAGCTGCAGCGACAGTGAGGATTTGGCAGGTAACAGCCAGAACAAGGTAGACAAGTTCTACATGACTTTGACCGTTCAGACTCCTACCAGCAATGGTACAAGAACTGCACAGAAGAATCCTCATGAAGCTTCAAAAGAGGAATCTTATGTAACAAGTGGTACATTCTATCTGGTTGAAGCAAATGGTAAGATTGCAAAATCGATCAAAATTGACGAGAAGGCATGGGCAGATGCTAAAATTCCTCAGCAAGGTACAGATGGTAAGACAACACTTCAGATTCCTGTTGAAAAAGTAACTGCAGGTACCAAATACAGCGTATATTTCTTAGCTAACGCGACAAGTGCATCACCACTTACTGATGTTTATACATCTGACTTAGATAACAAGTTTGCTAAAGCATACTCTGCTGATAACAAATTTGCAATGTTCAACCAGAACGATGCAGAAGTAAAGGCAAACAGCCATACTGTCGTTTTCACATCTGACAACAAGGATGCAAATTCTGCAGCAAAGGTTAGTGACATCATTAAGATTGATCGTCTTACCGCACGTATTGACGAGCCAACATCTGAGGCAACAGAAATCAAGGCTTACGCTAAAGATGCAAAAGCTACAGAAGCTGAAAAGAAAGCAAATGAAGATGCCATTAAGGCTGTTAAGGGTGTAACATTGACTAAATATGCCATCTCAAATGTTGCCAACAAGACTAACGTTATGCAGCAGTGGACTGATGCAACTACCCTTTCAATTCCAACTGGTATCACTTACTTCCAGCCAACATCTGAGTTCGGTACAAAGACTCTGCTCCAGAACTATGGCTACTTCAATGCAGTAACAACAGATAAGTCACAAAAGGACTATGTCTTCGAGAACAACTCTGCTAATGCTGCAACTTCTATTTATTTCGAGTACAAAGTAGAGCTCAGTGATAAGTATAAGACAAATGCAAACTTCGAGGATGGTACTTTCTATCGTTACAACAAGGTTATCTATAGCAGAATCCAGGACATCATCGACGCTTACAAAGATCAAAAGGCTATCTTTGATGGTAAGGACGCATCCACAGTTATTGCAGAATTGACAGCAGCTAAAAATGACACAACAGATCCAGAGGCTAAGCTGGATGAATTCCGCAAGAAGTATGATATCGAGGTCTTCAACGCTGGTAAGACATACTATGTTCAGAAGATCAAGGATCAGTACCTCGGTGTAGAGAATACTATTCAGCGTAACAGCATCTACCTGTTAAATGTAAAGAACATATTTAATGTTGGTGCCCAAGTTCCTAATGGTGGTCCAGATGACCGTACATTGTACTATCTCGATGTTGAGGTTTCTGTTAACCCTTGGGTTCTCAATACACAGAACGTTGACTTGCAGTAATATTCCGTCAAACCAGACAGATAAAATATAAATACTTATATATACCAAGACTCTCGGGGGAGCAATCCTCCTCCGAGAGTTTATCAATCAAACGTTCGTTCTGAAAAGAACGAAAACATTCTTAAAAGATAACTAACATTGCCGCCCATGTATAAAAGGCGGGAGACACAAAGACGTGCCGTCATACCCCAACCCGAAAGACTGGCACTTTTCATCATCAGAAAATAACGATGCCGAAGGCAACGAAACAGAGAGCTGATAAAGCAAAGATATTCGCTACCTACGGCACTCTCTATATAAAATAAGTAAAAGTAAAAGATTATAAAAGATAAAGAATATGGCACATTTCCTCAAAAACAAATGTTGCAAGCTGGTTTGCATCTCAGCCATCGCACTCACTTCTCTTTCATCATGCATGAAAGATGATATCACGGGCTGCCCTACTGCTAAGTTGTCGCTCAAATTCGACTATACTTATAATGTGAAAGAGGCAGATGCTTTCTCTGCTGAGGTGAAGAACCTCAACGTTTATGTATTCGACAAGAACGGTAAGTTCGTAGATAACTATACCGAGTCGGCTGACAAGTTTGAAACAGGTCATAAGATGGAAATCACAGACCTGCAAGCAGGTAAGTATACCTTCGTCTGCCTGGCTCGTGACAAGCAGCCTGCCGCAATGGGAACAAGAGCCGAAGGTGATGATGAGACCGAGTTTAGCTTTACTAAACTTACCCCAGGTATCTCTACCATCAACGACCTGCAAGAGGAAATGGGCAAAAAAAACGAAGAAGAATCCGTAAACGACAAGCACTTCACCGCACTCTATACCGCACAGGACTCCCTCAACTTTGATGGAGAAAACGATGTGCAGGGAAAATTGAGTCTGATGAAGTGTACCAAAACATACCGCGTGGTGATGCTTCCATTCGAACCCGACCAGGAAGGATTCACAGCCGAAAACTTCGATGTAGAAATCAAAGGTTCTGCAGCCCTACTCGACTATAAGGGCGACAAGGTAAAGCCAAAGGCAATCACCTATCTTCCTTATGAGAAGAAACTGGTAGAAAACCACAGCGGCAAGACCGAGGTAGAAGGCGAAGACGTAGAAAAGGCACTGGTTTACGACCTGTCATCATCACGTATGTTCGAAACCAAAGATGACAACAAGAGTCGCGCTGCCGACGGATCCAGCCAATATGATGACAAGCGCATCGTCATCACCGACAAGCGCATCAACAAAGTCATCTTCAACCACTCCCTGCCTTGGTTCCTCTCACTCTGTGCCAGCGACCACTACGGCAAAGACTGGAGCGACCAGCAGTATCTGGACCGCCAGGACCATTACACTCTGGTATTCTACGTGCCAGCTCCAAGTTCTACCTACAGCATGGATGCAAGAATCAAGGTAAACAACTGGGTTCTGAATCTTCAGAATGCCGACCTGGGAAAATAAGAAAAGAAATCAGTATAAGTAAAAGAAAGGAAATATGAAACGCTATCAATCTACTCTGACCAAGATGACACGCCCAGTGTGTATGGCACTCGCTGCCTTGCTCATGGTAGGCGCAATGGCATCCTGTTCAGAGAACGAAAATACAGAAACTGCTCTAGGCGACAATGCCTATCTGAGCCTCAGCTTCTCAACCGGCACCGGAAACAGTACCAGAGCCGGAGAAACTAGCGGAAAGGTTCTTGCTGATAATGAAACTGATGCGAATCCTACTCAGGAGAGCGACATCCACAACATCAAGGTGTGGGTGTTCAAATCAAATACCGGCGATGAAGCCACTCCTATCTCCTATAAAGCAGAAACGCTGAGCGAAGTGAAGAACGGTAACTATACTCTGAATCTCCGATTTCTGAGAAAGATTGGCGGCGAAGAAGTAAAGAACATCGACCTTTACATCCTAGCAAACTCTGAGAGCATCAACATGCTGGAGCAGATGAAAGGCAAAGACCTACGTTCTGTTACCCGCAAAGATCTGAAAGAAGTCAGTTTTACCTCACCTTTCGGTATCAATAGCGATGGAACAGCAGAAACCAAAAAGGTTTCAGAGGAAAAGGGACTCCCTATCTCCCGTGCCATCACGCAGATTTCTGTAGACAGTCATGTGGCTGATACAGAAGAAGGAGCCAAAGCCAAAGGTATCAGAATTCCCCTGGTGCGCACTGTTTCGAAACTCCATTTTTACTTTGCCCGCAAATCGGGTAAAGATGCCAATACCAGTCAGGTAAAGGTAACAAGAATAGAGGTAGAAGGAAACACCATCCCTACTGCCAGCTATGTTTTTCCCGACGAAGCGACATATAACGAGAATGGTTACAACCAGAACGTAACTAGTCAGAAATACAATTCGGCTACAACCTACGTATCAACCGCTCTGAAACTGGCAGGTGTAGAGAACACGGATATCAAGGAAGTGGAGAATCCTGAGAGTTTCATCAAAAAGACTAATCAGTCTGCCCAGCAATATCTGGATGCTTTTAAACAGGCAGGCATTGGTTCTCACAATCTCTGTTATCTCCGTGAGACCAACAAAGCCATCAAAGGCACCATCTGGTATTCATTAGATGGCGGAGCAACCGAGAAGAGCGCGACCTTCAATATTCCTTCTGAAGGAAATGCCATCAGAAACAGAGAACTGGTAGTTTATGGTTATTTCCTCAACGGACAGATGGGCAAGCTCACCGTTACTCCTACCATTCAGGAATGGCAGGATGGAGGAACATTCGATTTCATCGATGCCTCTACGAATGTTGAAATCCCTGACAGCGGAAAGACAGACTGGGGCTACAAGGTATATTACGGTTTTCCAAAACGCGGACCAATGATTACGCTCAAGGATATCGATACCAAAGGTAAGCCTTGGATTCTCCAGACAGACAACCCGATGTTCGGATTCGTAGAATGCGACGAAAATGGCAATTATGAGGAAAAAGAACCGGTTTACGATCCAATCATTACAGACCAAAACGATGGAAACAAAATAATTGGATATACTTATCATATAGATGATTTCATCATCAACCAAAGTGGTGAGAAGAAGACGCTCTACTTCTATGTCGTGCCAAAGAACAGACTGGATCTGGCAAAGCCACACAATGTAAAGGCGCAGGTTTTCCTGACCAAATATCCAAATGATAAGTTTATCCTGAATCCGGGACTCCGTTATAAAGGATGTGAAGAGGGCAAATTCGCCGGTAAGGATATTCACTTTGAACAAGTATTATAAAGACAACAGAAAATAACATTCATCATGAAGAAGTTATATATAGACATAAGATTCGCAAAATGCATCTTGGCTCTTACGGCAGGATGGCTCATGGCAGGATGCTCGGCTGAAGACGAACTGGGAAACGGTTCGGCTACACAACAGCTGAGCATGACTCCCATGGTCAACGACCTGCAGACCACAAGAGTGAAGGAAGAAGAGAATCTTAACGAGAAAAATCTGTTATCTCTCGACTTCAAGATGTTCGAACCAACATCCAGCGAACTCAGAATAGACCGTCAGTTCTCTACCCCTGCAGAGAACAAAGCAGAGGAACTGGGTTCGGGCAACTGGAAATCGGGACTCCATCTTGATGTAGATAAAACTTATCCTTACTATGCAGTAGCCAATGCAAAGGATAATCTCAAGGGTAAGGACCTGGCAAAACTTCTTGCCTGCACCCAGCAGGATGATGACATCTGGATGCCAGCTACCATGGTAAACGACAAGAAATTCCTGATGAGCAGTCAAGGTGAATATACCATCACTCAAGATCCGGAACAGAATATTCCGGTAGAACTGGTGAGAGCGGCAGCCAAAATCAAGCTGAACATCTCTTCTACGGTGAAGGATTATAATATCAAAGAAGTAAAGTGGAAGTTCATCAATTACAATACCAATACAGCTATATTTGCCGGTCAACCAGCTCCTCAGAATATCATAAAAGATAATCAAGAGAATAAGGCTACAGCAGAGAAAGACGAAAATGGTAATGATATCTATAAGGTAACAACTTACAGCTATTCCACAACATGGAACGGGAAAGATGACATGCCACAGTTTGTTGCAGATGTTACTTTCGAAAAAAGTACAGATGCAAAGACAACCATTACCAAGCATCTGGATATTCCAGTACGTGATCCGCAAGGCGACAAGAAGCTGGAGCGCAACTATATCTATACCGTCAATGCCGTTATCAAGTATCTGGACACCAAGACTGATATTGATTACAACGGAAAGGAAGACTATCTGAAATGGGCGATTACCAAATGGACCGAAGGTGAAGATACCCAAGTCAATGCGGATGGTGCAAGCTATCTGGTGGTATCTCCTACTGCCATAGATATAAAAGGTGGTGAAGGCAATGATTTTACAGATTGCACAATGCGTTGGTTTGCATCTGATGAATGTGATATTGAGAATCCAACTACTTATTATTTTGACAGATATGGTAACAGGCAGTCCGGACAGGATGGACAGATTAAGGCAAGTTACGAAGAGTCTACCGGAAATCGGTATAGAGGATGGATAGACGTACATGCTGGAGCACCTTCATACGGTACAATTCAATATTCCTATTTTAACATCAAAGTTAAAAACACAGACAAGAAACAGGAAATAGCCGTAAGAAAGTATCCTTCGGTCTATTCAATGAATGTAAGAAGCGAAGGTACAAATGATTCTGAAGAGAAGAATCATCTGTACACGATACAGTTCTCCAGCAACAAGTATGCTACAGATTACACCATTGCCAAACCTGTACTCAACAATGAGAATAAGTCTGCCGACAATACGGTATCTCCTGCTTACATCCTTGCATCAACCGCAAAGGGGGAAACAAGTGCCAAGGATAATCAGGCTGCAAGAAATTACTGTAAAAAGTATCAGGAAAAGGCTACGACTTATAAGAATGAGAGTCTCGAACTGAAAGGTTGGCGACTTCCTACAAAGGAAGAAATCAACAGAATCTATAAGTTAGGCAACGAAGACAAGGCTATAGGCAGACAACTGCTGAGTGGGGAATATTATTGGACGCTGGATGGAGACAAGACAGAAAGGAACGGCAATAATCCGCAGAATGGCATCTACGTTCGCTGCGTCCACGACCTGACTCAGGGAGAAATAGAACTGATAGAGAAACAAGGTGAAAAGTAAAGAAGGTAAATGACATGAAAGAAATAAAATTATATATCGGAATCATAGCAGTCCTGTTAACAGCAATGTTGACAGGCTGTTCTGACAGTATAGCCGACAGCGAACCTTCTAAAGACGAAACCGAAGAAGGTTACTACACAGCCAGTTTCAATGTATCCCTCCCCAACTTCGAACAACAGGTAACCCGAAGCACCGTATTCATGAATGAAGGAATTGAGAAAGACTGCATGAAACTCTTCTGCTTTGACAATGAAGGTCAGTTTGTAGGTATCGGCAAGGTTACAAAATTTGATGAAATCAAAGGATTCACAAGAGACAATGATGGTACAATTCATGATAATGGAGACATTCATCCGGATGGAAGCACAGAACCTCATAATTTCTATGCAACCATACCAAACCAAACGTCCCGTATCCATCTGGTAGCCAACACAGAAAGCCAATACAAAACCATCAACTGGGACAACCAGGCAAATTGGGTAGGTATGCATGAGAATATGCTCATGACTACATTTGAAACAGAACATGGTGAAAACCAGGCTGCCTATATACGCTATTGGGGATATATCAAGAAAGACTCTCCGGCAGAACTGAAAGAATACCTGAAGCCAGACACCAAAAAGAAAGATTATATCATACATCTCATCAGAGACAGAGCGAAGATTTCTGCAGACTGGAGCGATGCGGTAAAAAAAGCAAATCCGGGTATCATAAACGACTTTAAAATGACAGTTATCAATGGTGTGGCTTACGGAACGCTGGCTCCCTTCAACAGAGACAGTCTGTTATTCAACCCTACTACAGGAGATGATAAGTGGGTATGGAAGGTAAATTATGTTACCCCAGCCATCAATACCCGAAGACTGAAAGGTGATGTTGGTCAGATGTTCAACCCGACAGCAGCTTTCGAAGAGTACAATCTGCCAACAGATCCTGCTAAAGTGATTTTATGGCATGACGGCCTCTTTTACCTGATTTACTTACAGGACAGCAATAATAAGCCATACGCCATCAAGCGTAATTATGAATATAAAATCATCATTGATAAGCTGGATAAGAGCTATGGCTATTCTAGTCCTGAGATAGCATTGAAAAGTGCACCGGCAAACAACCCTTGGATTAGAGTAGAACAGATTGTTCCGGGAGTTTCTGATGGAAATTACGAACTTGCCATCGTCGGAGGTACTTATAAGACAGTAAATACAGGTGAAAATACTGAGCAGACGGTACAGTTCACTTATAAGGGTAGCGATGCCGACACGAAGCAACCTACCGATTTCGAGGCTTTATGGACCCAGAATCTGGCATACGCAACTGCAGATGCACCAGTGGTTACCAGCTATACTTATAATGAAGCTTCAAAGACCGGTACCGGTACCATCACCTATAGGCTGGACAAGATAGACAAGACCTGGCGAGAAGGCATCATCCACCTCATCGACAAGCAGCATGGACTCAACAGAAACATCCATCTCTATAGTGTGAGTGAGGCTAATTATGACTTCAAAAATGCCAATAATATAAGTGCAACATTGAACAGCGAAGGAGATTTCACCATCACCATTCCTAAGGATTATCCTGACGGACTGCTGCCTGTGAATTTCAAAATCGCATCCAATGATATCAATCCAAAGGACTGGAAGGTAGAAATAGGTGATACTGAAACCGAAACGGACAACGACTGCAAAACAGGCAGTTGGTTTACCTATAAGGCTGAAGTAATTCAAAGAGGTAACGAACAGCAGGAAACTGGCAGAACCTATACATATACCTTTAAGTTGAGGAATGTGCGCAGCAATGCCCAAAAAGGTGAAAAGGGATGCTTCTGGCTGAAGGCTGATAACTTCAACCAAGGAATGGCTAAGAAGTTTGAATTCATCTATCAATAGTAAGTCTTAGAAGAGTTTAGTTCATATATCTGTATCGGGGCGCATATCGTTTCAAAATATAAATGCCCCACAAATATCAATGAAATAGGTAATAAAATAATTATCATTTACTATACAAATAGTATGCGGGAACCAATAAATTAAACTAGACTGGTCGTTGGAACTGTAGTTGCCGAGGTGATCTCACCTTCTATAGTTCCGCGGCTTTTTTTATATTAAAAACCTTGCCACTTTCAATTTTATTTTGTAATTTTGCACCCGTTAGTAATATCATTAATTCCAATATAAAGATGATGGCAAGATTCATATTCCTCAGTTTCTTCATGCTGGTTGGAGCCTTAGCCCCAACCAAGGCTCAGAACAGTTTCCCATACCCTGCTCTGCCAGACAGTCTGCGCAGCGTAGAGCAACGCGCAACATACCTGAGTGAGCACTATTGGGACAACTTCAACTTTTCCGATACCCTGGAACTGGCAAACAAGGAGATGGCCGAACAGGGCTTTGTCAACTTCATCGATATTCTGGCACGTTTCGACCAGGAAATAGCCCAGAAGGGTATTGCAGCCTTTACAGCCAAAGCTTACCAGCAGAAGCCATCTAAAGAGAAGTTTGAAAGCCTCATCGAGCATTATTATGAGAACCCTGAGTCGCCCATGCGCAACGACAGGGTATATGCCCTGTTTCTGGAAGACATGGCTAAATCGCCATACTTTGATGAAACCGAGAAAGAAAGAATAGGATTTAAACTGAAACAGGCAAGAAAGAACTTGCCTGGCACACAGGCTACCAATATCAGTTTTATGCTGGAAGACGGCAAGCCTCATCAGTTGAGCGATTACCGGGAAAAGAAGGTTATCTTATATTTCTACGATCCTGACTGCGAGAACTGCCACAAGATATCTGCATGGCTCGACAAACAGACAATACCAGCCGGCATCAGCCTGCTCCGCATCGTAGCAGATAACCGATTGAGCACGATTTACGGGCTCAAAGCCATGCCAACCATTTACCTGTTGGATAAAGAGAATAAGGTGATATTAAAAGACTGTACACCTGAACAGCTCATGGAAGCATTACGGGGAAATGAAAACAGAAAGTAAAACTAGACTGGTCGAAAGAAGCGACATCTGTTATTGAATAAACATATCATTTACTATCATTTGTCTTAACTTCGTATATTATATATCAACATACCATTCATTATAATTGTAACTTCATATCATTTATTATATATCTGAATTGCATTTTACTATTTATATGTATCTTAATTAGCTCGGGAAGAGTCATACTTCAACTTGAACTCCTCACGAACGTGATCATTGCGCTTTACAACAACCACATAGTCACCATCCTTAACTGTTCCTACCTTGGCAACAAGCGTATAATAACCATACTGACCAGACTTTCCATAATCACCTGTTTCGGTAATGATTAACTTCTTGCCAACCAACTGAGTTGCAAACTTGATATTTGTACCTTGGTCGAAGATTACATTCTTATGAGTCAGCATCAGCTGACCACCCGGAAGAACCTTGCAAACCAACTTCTCATCATTCTCAGCCTTACTGTTAGACTCCTCGCTTACGGCAGAGCCCGCAGTCATGGAATAGCTGAGCAAAGAGAAACCTGACTCATTGGTGGTAACGCGACTAACTGTTTCACCCATTTCATCGTCAGATGCACTGCAACTAACAAATCCTATTGTCATCATAGTCATAGCGATGACCATCATAAAATACTTCTTCATAGTTATACCATTTACTAATTGTTTTCATTATCATTTAAACCTGTCATCTTCTGATTCCAGCCTTTCGGCCATTACCATCCGATGCTTTTAAAAACAAACACCTTTCGGTTTAAATCATCTTTTACAATTACACAAATGATATGTTGGGAGGAGTGATATCATTTACTATTGGTTATCATTTACTATTGCTTATCATTTACTATAGGGCTTATACCCCTCTTACATGTCCTTTTCTTTCGTTTGTACATTGCAAATATAGGAAAAAAGTCAATAAGATGCAAGTTTTCACAGTTAAATAATGTAAAGGTTTTCATGTTATCGTGCACAATGTGCCTTGTCTGCTGACAGTTTGAATAACTACGAGAAAAAAGGGGATAAAACAAAAGCGGGAACCCTTTCGGATTCCCGCTCATATCTTGTGTTGTAAAATCTCGAAGATTAGTCGAGGTTAGCCAACTTGTTGTCAGAATGAAGAACATCCTTGATCTTGTGGCTATAGAGGTCAACCATG
>OGIG01001389.1_pt1 | contig 14043 bp, 10 predicted proteins | sample 1571601 | NCBI WGS metagenome assembly OGIG01 (sample SAMEA2581953, study PRJEB24529) | metagenome | biome: Human gut stool | place: China | collected 2011 | reverse complement strand
TGAAACTGCCGCCTAAAACTCTCCGCTGATTTATGGATCAGTTAACCGGGAGTTCCGGTTGAAAGAAAATCCTTTTCAAGGCGCTCAGCTTTTGACGACCCCGTCAGTGCTGCGGAGTATTTGTCTCTGCATGGGCCGCGTCCCATGCGGACTGCATTTCTAACCAAGGCGCAGAGCCCGTGCCGAATACGGCGCCGGCCTGCTGCGCCATCGCGGCAGTCATCGGCGCGCGGCCTTCGAGCACGGCCAAAAGTTCCGCTTCACTGAGACTGAACCATTTAGCGGCGAGCGCCGTCGGCGTATCTTCGAGGATCTGTGCGAGCACCGCACCCGGGTGCTGCAGGGTGTTTTGTCCCTTCGTGCTGCCCGAGCCGCTGCGTCTCGAGCGGCCTTTGCCTTTATTTTGCTGCGCCATGATGCGTTCTCCCATCATCCCATCAGCGGATTACTGCGCAGCGCGCAGCAGTGCTTCCACATCCGCTTTTTCAAGCGGCTTAAAGTGCCCTACCGCACCTTTGCGGCAGCAGTGGCGAGCCAGCGCTTCGATTGGACAGTCAACCGCGCCGAGCTCCTGAAGCGTCAACGGCAGCTTCATCGTCTTCAACCACGCTTTGAAGGCCTCAATGCCCAGCGCGGCGGCCGCGGCATCATCCGCATCCTGTCCTACGCCCATGACTCGGCGGGCAAAATCCGCAAAGCGCTTCGGATTGACATGGCAAACCTGCTGCATCCAGGCCGGCATAACGACGGCGAGCCCGCAACCGTGAATAATGGATTCGTTCCACCCCGAGATTTCGTGCTCAATCGCGTGGCACGCCCAGTCTTCTTCACGGCCAAGACCGAAGATGCCGTTGTGGGCAAATGAGCCGGCCAGACCAATCTGGCACCAGGCGTCATAGTTCGAAGGATCGGCAAGCACTTTAGGACCAAACTTAATGATGGTTCGAAGCGCCGCTTCGGCCTGTCCATCTACAAAATCAGTGGCGGCGGTGTTGGAAAAGTAACGTTCGCAGATGTGCGAGAGCATGTCGCAGACGCCGGCACTGATGTGAATGGCCGGGAGCGTTAAGAAACGCTCCGGATTGATGAAGGCGGCCTTGGGACGAATGTGTTCCGAACCAATACCGGTCTTCGTGCCGTGATGCGTGATCACGGCTCGAATGGACTGCTCTGAACCCGCCGCAGGGATGGTCAATACCGCGAACACCGGCAGTGCCCACTCAACCTGCGCACGGCCGGCAAAGAAATCCCAGGCATCCCCTTCATATTCCAGACCAGCCGCTACAGCCTTAGCGGTATCGATCACCGAACCGCCGCCCACGGCGACGACCGCACGAATGCCCTGATCGCGCACCCAGTCAATCGTGTCGCGGACAAATCCCATCCGGGGATTCGGCTGCACGCCGCCCATTTCAATCACGGCGAAGCCCGATTCCTGCAGACTGTCCTCCACTGCCTCCAGAATGCCGGTGCGGTGGGCTGATCCGCCGCCAAAAAGCACCAGCACCTTGCCCGGACGCCCCAGGATGGAGGTCATCACGCGGCCGACTTCATGTTCGGCGCTGCGGCCGAAAACGAGGCGGGTGGGATTGGCATAGGAGAAGTTGAGCATCTTGAACCTTAACGCGTGGGTCTTGGTGAACGGCTGATACGCCTGAAAAAATTTCGGTGGAACCGCTCCGCCCTGGGAGACTGCGGAAAGGCCGGAATGCTAACGGGAAAACAGTTTGCCGGCAACCCGAAGCGCTCACCGTAATGCGCCCTTTTGCCTTGAATGCAGAGCAGTTGAAATATATCAATGGCGCAGAGTGAGCCGACGGCGTGCAGCATCGAAAAGGCAGACGGCCGCAGCCGCGCCGACATTCAAGGACTCCACCGACCGGCTGATTGGAATCCAATAGCGTTCGTCGGCCAGCTCGAGCGCCTTCACGGAAAGCCCCGGACCTTCAGCCCCCATCAGCCAGCAGATCGGTCCCGCGGCGGTATAGTCAGGCGCCTCAAAAAGGTTGACGCCGCCTCTGGCATCGGCCGCAAGGAGTCTTCCGCGATAGTCCGCCCGGAATTTTTCTATCGAGATGCCTTCGGCCAAATCCACCGCAAAGTGCGCGCCCATCCCTGCGCGCAGCACGCGCGGCGTCCACAAACCAGCGGTCCCCGGACCCGCAACAACAACCCGCACGCCCGCGGCAGCTGCCGTACGGATCAGCGTTCCGACATTGCCGGCATCCTGAACGCCGTCAAGGTAGAGGGCATCCGCGGCGGCCCATTTTTCCGGCGCCGGCGCGGCTGGAAGCGCAATTTCGCACATGACGCCCACGCCGTTTTCCACGGGTGAAATGGCGTCATAAAGACGATCGTTCAAAACATAAAGCCGAGTTCCCGCAGTCTGCGCCGCACGCTCTGCGAGCGCTTTGGCTTCTGCGGTCGTGCGCCCTTCGGGAAGCATTACGGCATTGATCTTCACCTCAGGGTGCTCAAGCACGGTCTGCAGGAGATGAATGCCTTCGAGAACCGTCGCGCCCTCGCGCCTGACGGCCTTGGCCTCCAAGGCCAGCCGTCTCCAGCGTTTGAGCCGGGGGTTGGCGTCGCTTTCGATAAAGAGATGCTGAGAAGAAGTCATGATTCACGCTTGGCTGAGAGGATTCGCTGCTGCATCGAAAGGATGCCGCGTCTTTTTTTCGCTCAGCATGGACTTGATGGGTTCAAAAGTCGTTCGATGCTCGGGACAGGGTCCCAAACGCTTCAAGGCATCGATGTGCTGAGCCGTGCCGTAGCCGGCATGTTTGGCAAAGCCGTAAGCCGGCCACTTTTGATCGAGTTCAGCCATCCAATGGTCTCGAGCCGTTTTCGCCAGTATGGATGCGGCCGAAATAGCCGGCACTTTGTCATCTCCCTTCACAATGGTGTCGGACATGCAGGGCAGATGGGGCGGCCGGCGATTGCCGTCGATCAGAATATATTCAGGCGTCACGCTCCCGCTGCGGCTCTTCAGTGCCGCCACAGCACGCTCCATGGCGAGATAGGTGGCATTGAGAATATTCACGCGGTCGATCTCTTCCACCGTGGCCCAGCCGATGCCCCAGGCCAGCGCGCGTTCGCGAATGATGGGCGCCAATGCTTCTCTCTTTTTGGCCGAAAGCTTCTTCGAGTCCGCCAATCCCTCAATGGGATTTTCGGGATCCAGAATCACTGCTGCGGCGCAGACGGGCCCCGCTAACGGGCCGCGCCCCGCTTCATCCACGCCGGCCGTTAAAAGCGGCAGATGCGCTTCACCTTCACCGTCACAGAAAAAAAGATTGTCTCTGAGAGCAGCTTCGGGAGAAGCAGAAGCTAACGGTGCTCTGCGGCGCGGCATGGTGCGTAAGTGACGAGAGTGTGAGTCCATAAAATCAGACCGGCGCATCTTGGATGGACGCGCCGGTATATCCGCAGCTCACGCAGAGCGAGAGCTGCTGCTGGCCCGGCATTACCAGCGGCGAAGCGCTCTGGATTCAAGCACTTCAGCGACCAGCGAGGGCGTATCCGCCTTCAGGCTTTCATGGAGCGCCGTAAACCGTTCAACCAGCTCTTTGCGCTTCGCGTCGTTGGTGAGTGCATCCTGCAGCGCCCAGGAGATCTGATCTGCGCGGCAGTAATACTGCAGGAATTCCGGCACCACGTTTTCGCCCATCAAAATATTGGGCAGCGATACGCAGCGAATGAGCCCCTTCCTCTGCATGATGAGACCGGTGAGCGCCGGCATCAGGTAGCCCACAACCATGGGTTTCTTGTAAAGCGCCGCCTCGAGCGCAGCCGTCCCGGAGGCGCAGAGCACCGCATCGGCGGCTTCGATCATGCGGTGACTTTCGCCGACACGCACGATCATGCGCTGCGCCAAGCGGGCGTACTGCCCCGCAATGAAGATGATGCGCTCACGCGCCGCCTCGTCCGCTGCCGGGATAAGAACGTGCATGTCGCTGAAGCGATGCAGGAGCTTTTCGATGGCGCCGAAGAAAGCTGGCGCACAGCCTTTGACTTCGTCAATGCGCGAGCCCGGCATGACCGTCACGACTGGCAGCGAATCTTCCATCAGACCATAGTCACGGCGAGCGCCTTCCGTATCCGGCTTCATCGGAATCACGCCGGCCAAGGGATGGCCGACATACGTTGCGTCAATGCCGGCGCGCTTATAAATCTCCTGCTCGAAGGGGAAGACCAAGAGCATATGGTCAACCGCTCGGCGGATCTGGTGGATGCGCTCCGGACGCCAGGCCCAGATGGCCGGGCTCACAAAATGCACGGTCGGAATACCGCGGCGGCGAAGTTTCTGCTCAATGCCGAGGTTAAAGTCCGGCGCATCAACGCCCACAAAAACACGGGGGCTTGACTCGGAAATGCTGCGCACGAGTTCGCCCCGAAGCTGCACGAGCCGCGGCAAGTGCATGAGCACTTCTACATAACCGCGTACGGAGAGTTCACGAATATCGTGCCAGGCATGAAAATTCACAGCGCGCATGCGCGGACCGCCCACGCCGTACTGCGGCGTGCCGGGGAAGCGTTTTTCAACTTCCGGGAGCACGAGGCTTGCAATATAGTCGCCGCTTGCTTCACCAGCGAGCCAAGCAATGCCATTCTTGTCGATCGCAGGGGTCGGTCTCGTTCCCATAATGGGGTCTCCTAGGAAGTGTTCTTAACTTTGAAGTTCAACGGACACAGCCGCGTTGGGTAGTTGTGACGAAGTCAATAAAGAGCTGAAGCGCATCAGACGCCCCCGGGTAGTCACTCTTTAAAGCTTCAATAAGCGGCACAGCTTCTTTCACCGTTAGCTGTTCACGATAGAAATGTCCATAGGCCTTGCGCAGCGCACGGAGCTGTTCATCGGTAAATCCCGCGCGGCGCAGTCCCACCAGATTGAGTCCCGCGGCCTTGGCCGGGTTGAGATGAGCCATCACAAAGGGCGGCACATCCTGGAGCACGCCCGCAGCGCCGCCAACCATAGCGTAAGCTCCGATGCGCACGAACTGATGCGCTGCGGACTGTCCGCCGAGAATGGCGTGGTCGCCGACAATGACATGACCGCCCAAAGCCACATTATTGGCCAAAATCACGTCGCTGCCGACCTGACAGTCGTGCGCCACATGGGCATTGGCCATAAAGAGATTGCGGCTGCCGACAGTCGTTAAGCCCTGATCCTGAATAGTGCCAATCGACATCGTGCAGTTTTCGCGAATCACGTTGTCGTCACCCACCACCAGACGCGTATCCTCGCCGCGGTACTTTTTGTCCTGCGGATGGCAGCCAATACTCGCTCCCGCGTAGATCACATTGCGTGCGCCGATCGTAGTGGAGCCCTCCACCACAACATGGCTGCGCAGGACCGTACCCGCGCCGATGCACACCTTGGGACCGACCAGACAGAAAGGACCGACCACGACGTCTTCGGCAAGTTCTGCCTGAGAATCGACGATTGCGCTCGGATGAATCTGGGTCATGAAAAGAATCCTTTGTGGTTAGGAAGGATGAATCGTGCGTCGTTTGCCTGATTACTCAGGTTCACTGCCGACGACCGCACTTGAGCCGCTTAGAGTGCACGACACTGCGCACGACAACTGTATCTCGTGATTATACGGACAAGGCTCTAGGGGAAACTGAAGGCCCAGCAATCGGTCACAAGTGCAGAAAAAAACGGCGCAGTGCAGCTTCCATTTGGAAACTGCCCAGCGCCGCTCGATCGAAATGCTCCGTCTGCACTCGCCTTCGGGCGAACTTACCGTCGGAGCCTTTCCTTATTCGTTTGCATGTTTGGGAGGTTCGCGGCAAGCGCACATCATCGACGCCTGACAGGCTACCTGACCGTCCACACGAGCGACCGCTTCAAACCAACCCATACCCATCTTCGAACGAATGAACTTGCCTTCGATCACGAGCTGATCGCCAGGCTGCACGATGCGCTTGAAGCGGGCATTGTCAATACCGGCAAAATAAAAGAGGCTCTTTTTGCGCACTTCTTCGGGAATGCGGGAAAGCGCAATGATGGCACAGGCCTGAGCCATCGCTTCGACAATGAGAACCCCCGGCATGACCGGAGCCTGTGGGAAGTGACCGGTGAACTGCGGCTCGTTCATCGTCACGTTCTTGATCGCCACTACGCGGTCGAGTTCATCAGAGAGCTCAACCACCCGGTCGATCAGCAGGAACGGAAAACGATGCGGGAGCATCTCCATGATGTCCTGAATGTTCAAGCTCTTCGGCATGAATACGTTTCCTTGCGGGTCTGTAGATGAATAAATTGAGGAAGCTTAGTGCAGAACCGGCGGGAAAATACCACATCACAAGTGCATTTCCCCGACGCGGCCAAAAGAGTGCCTGTAATTGTCGCTCTTTCAGCGATCCGCCGCTTCTGCCTTTTGGATTAGCTCGGCGAGCTGTGCGACCTGTTTTTGCAGATTTTTGAGCTCTTCGCGCATCTCGGGAAGCCGCGCAGTCAGCGCCGCCGCACGAACGAAGTCGCGCTTGGTGAGCGCCGGGAAGAAGCCCGTCAGCTGTTTAGGCTCCTTGCCCCAGCCTGTAATGGCTGTTGCCGGCCCCACCGCTGAACCCGAAGGGATTTCAATGTGGCCGTTGATCATCGCGGCGCCGCCCACCATGACATGGTCTCCCACCGTCGTAGAGCCGGCGATCCCCACGCAAGAAGCCATGACGCAGTATTTGCCAACACGGACGTTGTGGCCGAGCTGAATCTGATTGTCGAGCTTTGTGCCTTCACCCACAAAGGTGTCATCAATCGCGCCGCGATCGATCGTCGTGTTGGCGCCGATTTCAACGTCAGCGCCCAATACCGTGCGGCCGCGCTGCGGGATCTTGATCCACTCGCCCTTAAAGGGTGCGAATCCGAAACCGTCACCCCCCAATACGGCGCCGGGCTGCACGATGCTGCCGTCGCCGACAACTGTGCCGGCCTGCAGGACAGCATTGGGATAAATGACGCAGTCCCTGCCGATGTCGCAGTCTTCCCCAATATAGGCCCCAGCGCTGATGAGTGTGTTGGCCCCTACTTTGGCACCAGCCTGCACCACTGCCATCGGCTCAATGGAAGCAGTCGGATCGACAAAGGCGCTCTCCTCCACGAAAGCACGCGGATGGATGCCGGGGCTGCGCTTTACCGGATAGAAGATTTGCGAGGCAAAAGCAAAGAAGGCATACGGATCGTCGCACAAGAGCATCGTGCGGTTCGGCAGCTCTTCGCCAAAAAGAGCCTTGGCATCGCGTTCACGAAGCACAATCGCTGCAGCTTTTGTCGCCTTCATGGCCTCTGCGTAGCGCGGATCGGTCAGAAAGCTCATGTCGCCCTCGCCTGCTTCCGCAGGAGACATAAAGCGGAAAACCGCAACATCCGCCCCAACCATCTGCATTTCCAAGCGGTTTTTTGAGCACTTCGAAACCTTGTCAACGAGTTCGGAAAGCAGCATTTGGGCAGTCTGCATCATGATGATGAAAATCCTTTATTCAAATAAATGGGCTGAAGACTTGCCGCAAGTCCCGTTTCTGAATCCGAGACTAAACGGCCAAGCCGCCCGTCGAGGACGGATGATGATGATCCTTTAGGGTCTCATCTCCTGCAGTTTTATTTCTTTCGAGCGTCCGATGAAGCATCGAGCAAGTCAATCACGCGCTTTGTAAGGTCGATCCGATCACTGGCATAGAAATATTCATAGAGCACAAGATCGAACTTCTCGCGTTTGGCGAGATCCTGCACCAGGCGTCCGGCACGGTTTTGCAGCAGGAGCACTTCTTCATTGCGGCGCTGGTTGAACTCTTCACGCGCCTCACGACTGCGGCGCGTCACGTCGCGTTCCATCTCCGCCAGTGCCCGACGCTCCTGCAGGCGAGTCGTCTCATCCATCGTAGGCGCATCTTTCTCAAAGCGTTCGAGACGGCTCTTAAAACGACGGCTGATGCCTTCAATTTCTTCCTGACGGCGCTGGCCCTCGGCATTCAAACGGTCGCTTGCTTCAATGGCAGTCTTTGACTCCCGAAGAATACGCTCCATATTGACGACGCCGATTTTGAGTTCCGCGGCCGCTGCGGCCGACGAAGCTGATGCGATGCCGACAGCGCAGACGGCTGCTGTAAGCGCCGCTGCAGAGAAGAGACGAAGCGAATGCGTCATGGATGCCTCTATATGGATGGAAACATATCTGAACCGCATTGTAGTGTAGGTGAATTGCTCAGTTCAGAAAGATCTTGGAAGCACAAACCTGGGGAGCAGCAAGAAAAGCAATATTTGCAGGCCTTTTCGCGCGCTGCATATATGACAGGCGACAAAACGCCGGGACCTTTTCTCCTCACCTCATCGAAGTCTTTGGAGACTTTGACTTTGCGCCATGGTTCCCGAGGAATTGTGCAGAACGTAACCAGTACGAGTAAGCATAGAAGCGGATCAGCGAGGCTCACAGCGGGCGGTTTTATGCAAATCGCCCCATTGTTTTACCGCCAGCATGAAGCGATGGGGTGTTTACAATCATTTTGTGGAGACTTCCCTAGCTTGAGGAAATCCGACTTGTTTACGCCGCAAGGGCAAGCCTCAAAGTAAGAAACGCATACAGCACTCAAATGTTTACAGCATTTTATCTGAGTGTTGCATATGAGCAAACTGCATTATTTAAGCGTTAACACTACCCATTCCAATCGTTAAAGTTTACGCTTTTTGACCGTTTTCAAAAATTCATCGTAGGGTTTACCCCCCCACCCCATGATGTTGACACATCCATTCCTACACTCCCGTCAGTGCTTCGCGCACTTGTTCTGTTCACGACGTGTAAACGCCGACGCAGAAAGAACCTCATTATTCTTGGAGTAAAAGAATGAATCGTAATTTCAAGGTGGTCTTCTCTAAAGCACGTGGTGCGCTGATGGTGGTTAACGAAGCCACATCGAGCGTCCAGGCTAAGGGTACAAAGACCGTTATCGCCGCCGCTGTCGCTGCGCTCTCTCTCGGCGCTGGCGTGGCTTCGGCTGCTGGCGTGCAGTATGATTCCGCTGAAATCGGCTCGGGTGCTTCTTTGACAGTGAATGCTGACGGCAACACACCGTCTGGTGTTGTCGGTACGAAGACTGACAGCACGACCGGTGTTAGCACGACCGGTACGATGACGAAGGAAGATACGGTTGCCAGCACTGGTGCCTATACGCTCAGCGGCGGCGAACTGATCATCAACGGTACGACCTTTGACGGGAAGGTTGCCGAAGATACCGATGCCAAGAAGGCCAACGGTACTATTACCCTCAACAGCGTTGCAAAATCGGGTACCGTAAACGGCGCCTCCTACACAGCGATTGCAGGAACCTTCTCCAAGCTCGACCTGAACCTCAACGTCTACAACGCTGCATCTAACGGCACGAAGGGCGACGTGACGATCGGCGCCGACTCGAATGATCTCACGATCAAGGAAGGCACGCTTAAGACCGGTACCATCGAAGGCTCCAGCACCGCTGCCGACAAGAAGGCCGGTATCGCTACGATCACCGGCAAGAATCTCGCATTCGGCGTTGCTCCTGACCCTGTCGGTGACAAGGGAGAAACCAGTGTCACCAACCCTGGTTTTGCTTACGATTTCGACAATGCCGCTGACGTTACGCTCAATGTAACGGCTAAAGAGACCGTTCAGTTCAACAAGGGTACGATCACCAATGCCGGCACGATGACAGTTACCGGTGAGAGCGGTGTGTTCGTGGGTAATCAAGATTTGACCGTTGGCAAGCAGGTCACGATCGCCAATACCGGTGACTTGATCTTCACAGATACCACGAAAGTTGACTTCAACGCCGACTACACCGCTACCGCCGGCCACCTCGTCATCAAATCCGCCGCTAATACCATTTACGGCAATATCACTGCTGATTCTTTGAAGTTCGGCGCAGCTAATACCGATCTGGCCAAGGAAACCAATCAGGTCGTTATCACGGGTACCACTTCCAACACCATCGCCTACGGCAGCACTGTTGACGTCAAGGCTCTCACGGTTGCAGATAAAGCCACTACCGTCAAGGGTGCCCTGAAGGCTGCTGCTACCACCATCGGTGCTAATCAAACGGGCGGACTTACGGTCGAAGATGCCAGCAACGAGAAGCTCGCCGTCGTCACCCTCGGCGACATTACCGTTGGCAGCACAAAAGAAACGGAAAAGGATGCAGGTTCCTTTACTCTGACAAACACCGCCAAGAACGCTGTTGAAGCCTCTTCCCTCACGGTTGTTAAGAACACGAACGCTAGCACCTTCGAGCTCGACGCCGGTAAGTTCTCTGTCGGCAAGCTCACCAATCAGGGTAATGTGACCCTCAAAGCCGGTGAATTCTCCCTCACGGGCGAAGGCTCCAACGCTTCCGACGCTACGATCACTCTCGCTGACACCGCGACTGCCTCCCTCGTCATTGCTGAAGGCGCTTCTCTCCAGAACCAGGGTGATATCACTGGTACAGACAATACCAAAGGCAAGATCAAGGTTAGCGGTACGCTGACGAACCTGCCGAAAATTGAAGCTGTTGGTGGGAATAAAGCAGTAGATGCCGGCACCATCACGGCCGCCGCTGTTGAAGTTGACGGCGTTCTTTCGACCGCGCTGGATACCGCGACCTACGACGTAGCCGAGACGACGATCAATACTGCTGGCGAACTCCAGACTTCGCTTAATGCTCGTCTTGACGGTGCCGCGGTTGCTGATCAGAAGCCTGCTAACGCTCTCGAGATCGCCAATACGATCGACCTCGCAGGCAAGATCACTGCTGCCGGCGCTGAAGTCCAGGACTACATCGTCAATATCAATGCTACGGATGGCGCGTTCACCCTTAAGGCCGATAAGACCTTCAACACTGTGCAGGTTAAGGCTGGTGCATTCGCAACCGATGACGCCGACGTCACCCTCTCGGTCCTCGAAGTGAAGGAGACCGGTACTGCTACCGTCGATAGCGGCACGCTGAACGTCACGACGCTTAAGACCGCAGCCACGACCAACACCGTCACCGTCGAAGATGGCACGCTCGCGACTTCGCTTACCGGTCTCGGCCTGAAGTACACGGACAGTGGTTTCGCACCGGCTGATGCGACGACTGCTGGTGCCGGTAAGGTTGCAAATAAGTCGATTGTCCTTAAGACATCCAGTCTCCTCGACCTCGATCTTGGTTCCGTCACGGAAGTGACAAGCGCTCAGCTTTCGGGCCTTACGGGCCTTGTGAGTGATGACACCAAGGGTCTCATTGACATCGGTGCTACCAAGATCAAGGATGTTGAGGCAAAGATTGAAGGCGGCAAGATTGCCTACACTGAGCTCTCCAGCATTGCCGGCGTAACCAACGACACCATCAAGTCCGTTACCGTTACAAAGGTTGGTGAATCGATCTCTGGTAAAGACGCGATCTACGGCACTATCGAACAGGAAGATGAAGCGGTCGCATCTAAGGACTTCACCATCTCCGATCTCAGTCTTACGCTGACCGGCACGGGCAACCTCGTTTCCTACACGAATACGACTGACGGCAAAAAAGTTCCGACGCTCAGCACCATTAAGTTCACTACCGCTGACTCCGAACTCGTCACCACCGGTGAAGGCGCTCAGATCGGTCAGGTTGGTGATAGCGATCAGAACGGCTCCCTCTACGTCAAGTCTGGCGACCTGACTGCCAACGGTTCCGTTACGATTAATAGCCTTGAAGTCGAATCCGGCGCCAAGCTCTCGATTGCCGATGATAAGGACGGCAACGGCTATGCCGTTACGACTGGGGATGCTTCTAATGAAGCTACCGCCCTTATCTCCGGCGAACTCGCCGCAGCCAACAGCGACGTGACGTTTGGTTCGACGGCAATGGCCAGCTATGACGCGGATGGTGCTGTCTCCTCGTTCGGCTATGTCAACAAGGTCACCGGCAAGCTTGCTGCCAAGACTTTGACGCTTAAGGGCGATACGCTTGTTGCTCAGGGCGGTACCGTCGAAGCCGGTAAACTCGATGCCACCGGCAAGACTGTCTTTGTCGGCGACTCTGCGAGCGCCGGTTCCCTCTCGGTGGGTGAACTTACTGCCGGCAGCATTTACGCCGATCCGACTTGGAAGGAAGACGGCTCCGCCGCCGCGGTTTCCCTTGTTGCGGTGAAGAAAGCTGCTGCAACCGGTGCCTCCGTTGAAGCTGACCGCTCCTCGATCGTTTCTGTCGGTACGAATGACGTTACCGCCGGTACGGCCGCTTTCGCCAAGACGGGCTTCACGCTCGCCAAGACGGATGCCGCCAAGAAGGAGTATTCGATCAATACCAAGACCGTTAACTCCGTCGTCTACGCTGAAGGCGCACAGTATGCTGGCGCTGTTTTGGCCGACGGCAACGGTACGAAGGATACTGTTAATGGCGTCACCATTGGTACCAACTCGATGCTCTTGATCGATGCAACTAAGGTTGATGCTACGGGTGAGAAATCGGTTTTTGTACAAGGTGTCAACATGGCTGACAACTCCGTTCTCTACGTTGACAACGTCAAGAACGGCGACAAGATCAGCCTGAGCGCTGCAGCTTCGAAGATCGGCGGTAAGCTCGTCCACGAAGGCGACTTGCTGATGGGTGCCAACGAAGCTGATCGCGAAAAAGGCGTCCTCAGCTTCGAAATGGAAGATCAGGCAGATTTGGCTAAGTCCGGTATCACTGGCGCCGGCTTCGGCGTCATCTATGCCATGTACGAAAACGGCGAAAATGTCGGCAACGACAATGCCGTGTTCTTCCGCAATCTCGTGTCGACGCAGACTTCTGCTGCCTACCAGCAGTTCTCTAACGGCAAATATGAGTGGAACACCCAGACGCTCAACACGATCCTGAACGACGTCGCCGCCATCGGCGCCACGACGGGTGCTCAGGCCGTGACGATGGATGCCGTCAACCAGATGGCTGACACCGTTGCTGCTCGTACGTCCATCCTCACGCAGCGCGCTCAGGGCGTCAATGTGTGGGTCGACGTCAACGGCGGCCGCTTCGAAGGCAAGAAGGTCATGGATGGTGCGGGCTACTCGTCCGACATCTATGCCGGCACCCTCGGCGCCGACTACCAGTTCGCCAACGGCGCCGTGCTCGGCGCTGCGCTGACGATCGGCACGGCCGACACCGACAGCAAGGGCACCACTGCCAAGACCTCGATGGATTCCGACCTCGTCGGCTTCTCCGTCTACGGTTCGAAGACGTTTGCGGACATCTGGAACGTTGCCGGCGATATCGGCTACCTCCAGGCCTCCAACGACGTCACGGAATCGGGCTACGGCTTCGGCGACTTCTCTGAAGACGTCAACGCCTTCACGCTTGGCGTGCGCGGTGAAGTGCTCACCAAGGCCGGTTCGGTCAACATCGTTCCGCACTTGGGTCTGCGCTACACGCGTCTCTCCACCGACAGCTTCAAGGCCGGCTTCAACACCGAAATCGACGATCAGAACATCTTCCAGATGCCTGTCGGCGTGACGGTCTCGGCCGACTTCGAAACCAGCGGCTGGACGATTGCTCCGAAGTTTGACCTCTCGGTCGTTCCGACCTTCGGCGACAAGGACGCTGATCTCAAGCTCGGCATCACCGGTGTCTCGGCTTCGGACGATCTCTCCGTGCGCGTCATCGACTCCAACCCGGTTCAGGCCACGCTCGGCGTCAGCGCGACGAACGGTGCCTGGGGCTTCGGCCTCAACTACAAGCTGGGTGTGGGCTCCGACGACCGCATGAACAACTCGTTCAACGCCAACGTCCGCTACGCCTTCTAAAAGGCTTGTACCGCAGTTCTGATCGGGCGGTCCAGAGACCGCCCGTCAGGATGCGCGCAGCGCTCCCGGGCTTCCTTCCCGTCGTGCTCCAAGGGCGGCGGGAAGCCCTCTCGGAGCGCATCCACAGGCCTTCCGGGAGTGATCCCTGAAGGAGCCTCGCAAAGAGGCAATTGGAACCCGTCCCCAAACTCCCGGGGATGCACCTAGTCCCGGAACACCCGCGGGGGCAAGGGCAAACCTAACAGGGTAAAGAGATCTCGGATTTTTTTCGGGATCTCTTTTGTTTTCC
>OGIG01001382.1_pt1 | contig 14107 bp, 10 predicted proteins | sample 1571601 | NCBI WGS metagenome assembly OGIG01 (sample SAMEA2581953, study PRJEB24529) | metagenome | biome: Human gut stool | place: China | collected 2011 | reverse complement strand
GCGGTAGACTCTGACTCTACTTGTGGGAGTTCGATTCTCTCATCCCCAACCAGAACAAAGCCACCCGATGAACAATCGGGTGGCTTTTCTGTTTTGTTTTCTGCCGATTTCACGCAGTGAACACACCGCACTGTACCAAAGGTCTTTGGACAAATCAAACACCCGCACCGCATTCCCTTTTCTTGGGAGATGCAGTGCGGGTGCTTTTTTCGTTTGTCAGCCAGCGGGCTGAATCATCTTACAGGACGCTGATGCGGCCTGCACCGTAGGGATTCTCGTAGTCCAGCAGGTAGCCGGGGTACTCTGCCAGCACACTGTTGGCGCTGGAAAGGTGCGGCAGACCCTCTGCGTCCACACCGCCAAAGGTCATGGCGTAGGTGGACATGACAAGGTAATCCTCCGACACATAGTCCTTGATGAGCTCAGCCCCGTCAAACATGGCAAAGCCATCGCCCAGATTGCGCAGAGTGTAATTCATGCCAGCCAGAGCGTAGGTCTTGCTCTCGTCCAGCGGTTCATAAGTACCGGAAGCCTTGTTGTAGATCTTCACGTTCTGCACGCGCGGAGTGCCGGTGGCACTGCCGATCCAGACATTCTTCTCGTCGGTCTGCACGGTGTTGGGGATATCGGTGTGGATCTCGTAGGTAGCACCGGCCACCTGCAGGAAGCCGCCGTTCTCTTTGCCGCCCTCGCCTGCAAAGCGGGCTGCAAACTCCAATGCGTCCTGGATCTGCTTGCCGGTGACCGACATCAGGCAAGCCACATTGCCAAAGGGGCTAATCTGCTTGCAGGTCTTGAAGGTCCAGTCGCCTGCAGGCACGTCGGCGCGGATGCCGCCGCCGTTCATGATGGCCACGTCACAGTGCAGCTTTTCCACCTCGTTGAAGTAGGTGTAGATGCCATCGGCCACAAAGTCGCCGAGGTTGGTCTCGGCAGAGCGGATGCGGCGCTTGCCGGTGGCGGGGTCGGAAACATAGAAATCGCTATCGCCCACAGCGATCTTCTCGCCCAGCATATCGTCCACGGTGTTCACCCAACCGGTCTGCATGGCGGCGATGCCTGCGTCCATGCCCTCGTGGGTGGGAATGAGTTTGGTGGTGATGGTGCCGTCCGCAGCAATGGTCATCTCGCCAACGTTGGCAAAGTAAGAACCGGTCTGGGTCAGGGTGACAGCCTTGCCGGAGGCATCCTGCACCTGCTTGTTCTCCATTACGGTATGGGAGTGGCCGTCGATAAAGGCGTCAAAGCCGCTGGTGTGGGCAATGACTTCCTCACTGGTCCACGGAGAGGAAGAGGGGTCTACGCCCAGATGGCCCAAACCGATGACCACATCTGCCAGAAGCTTTGCCTTATCAATGGCCTTCTGCACGGCGTCATAGAGCTTTTTGCCGTCCTCGCCGCCCTGAATATCGTAGATGTACTTGCGCTGTGCCTTATCCATAAAGTAGGCCGGGGTGGACTTGGTAAAGGTCTCAGGGGTGGTAACGCCCACAAAGGCGATGCGTCTGCCGCCGCGCACGAACACCTTGACGGAGGGCAGCACCCGCAGCGTAGTACGCAGGTCTACCCAGTTACAGGACAGGTACGGGAAGTCGGCTTCCTTCATGATGGCCTTAGCGCGGTCCATGCCGTAGTCAAACTCGTGGTTGCCGGGGGTGGCGACATCGTAACCGGCAGCGTTCATCAGCTTGATGATGGAAGCACCCTCGTCCATGGAGCCGTAGGCGGTGCCCTGCACATGGTCGCCTGCATCCACCAGCAGCACATCCTTGCCGGCGTCCTGATAGCTCTGCTTCAGGTCGGCAATGGCGGCGTAGGTCAGCTTGGGGCTCTGCTTGTCGATGTAGGTATGGACATCGTTGGTGTACAGGATGGTGACGTCAGACTTATCACCAAGCCAGCAGGCCGATGCGGCAGGCGCACCGATGGCCATGGATGCAGCGGCAGCGGTCACACCAGCAGCCTTTAAAAAGCTGCGACGGGAAATAAGTTGTTTCACAGGAAAACGACCTCCTTTTATTTTTGGCGTATCGCATTTGGGGCAGGCTCTTCCCTCCTGCCCTTTCAATAGTTCTAGCATAGCACAGAACGCCGCTGCAAACAAGCCAAAATCATTCTTTTGGTACAAATTATTTTCACGTTCCGCTTTATTTTGACGCACATTGTACCATTTTTACACAAAAAAGACCTCCCCGTGCCCTGTCGCAGAGCAGCGGAGAGGTCTTTTTTAGGGGGATGTTGACCCGTTGCCGGGTCTATCGGAGGAGAGGAAAATATCAGATGGCGTGATACTCCTTGAGGAACTTCTCAAGGTCGGTGCCCTCGATCTTCTTCAGGGCTTCCTTCAGAGCCAGACGCGGGATCAGCGGCAGATCCATGTCGGTGATCTTCTTGCCATCGCGCAGCTTCACGGTGGCATCGATCAGGGCGCGCACATCGTAGGTGCTGCCCCAGACCTCGGGCACGCCGCGGTCAATGTTCAGCAGGGTGTACACGGCCTCCATACCGGTGCGCATGGAGTACTCGGTGGTGAAGATGGTGTCGCGGGCGGTCTCGGCAAACTGGCCAAGGAAGGCGAAGTTCACAGCACCCTCGGGCACAACATCGGGACGGTCGCCCATGGCGCGCGGCATAAAGAAGGCGTCGATATAGGGCATCATCACCGGCACGGTGTTGGCGCTGTGCTCTGCCAGCTCCGCGATCTGATCCTCGGGCACGCCGATGTGGTACAGCCACTCCATGCAGATCTCGCGGCCAGTGCAGTCACGCATGGGCTTCTTGACGTAATCGCCGGGCTTATCGCTGAACAGGCCGTACACCCAGACGCACAGCTGATTCTTGGGCTGATCCTTGAACTGCTGCTGACGGTTCAGCGTCCAGCTGAGCAGCCAGCTGGAGTCCTTGACGGTAACGATGCCGCCGGTGACGGTGTGGCCGCTGAAGGGGTCGCGCTTGCAGATCTTGCGGATATACTGAGGGATCTTGTCGTCCAGCGTGGTGATGGTGGCGCTCTCCCAGTTGCTCAGCTCTGGCTCGGAACAGAACTTCTCCGGGTGACCGAAGGAGGGATCCTGTGCGGCGATCTTCTTCCACAGATCCCAGCCGTTGCCGGGCTGGATGGTGGGGTCGAAGCCGGTGGCCTTATTCTGTGCACCCACGGTGCAGCTTTCCACGCAGCCGCCGTTGGTGATGAACAGCAGATCGTTCTCGGTCAGGTCGATGTTGGAGGTCTCGCCCGCGTGCTCCACGGTGACGGAGCTTGCCAGCTTACGGCCCTTCTGGATATCAAACTTCACATCCGTGACCTTGGTGTTGTAGTGGAACTGCACGCCAAAGCCTTCCAGATAGTGCACCATGGGCAGGATGATGGACTCGTACTGATTATAGCGGGTAAAGCGCAGGGCGGTAAAGTCCGGCAGACCGCCGATGTGGTGGATATAGCGCTTGAGGTACAGCTTCATCTCCAGTGCGCTGTGCCAGTTCTCGAAGGCGAACATGGTGCGCCAGTACATCCAGAAGTTGGAGTTGAGCACCTCGTCATCGAAGAAATCGGTGATCTTTTTATCCTGCAGCTGCTCGTCCGGGGTAAAGAACAGCTTCATGATCTCCATGGCGCCCTTATCGGACAGGCCGAACTTGCCATCGGTGTGAGCATCCTCGCCGCGGTTGACGGTAGCACGGCACAAGGAGAAGTTGGGGTCCTCCTTGTTCAGCCAGTAATACTCGTCCAGCACGCTGGCACCCTCGGTCTCCAGAGAAGGGATGGAGTGCAGCAGATCCCACATGACCTCGAAGTGGTTGTCCATCTCGCGGCCGCCGCGCATCACATAGCCGATATCGTACTTGTAGCCATCGCAGGCACCGCCGGCCAGTGCGTTCTTTTCAAACACATGGACGTGCTCGCCCTTCATCTGGCCGTCGCGCACCAGATAGCAGGCAGCGGTCAGCGCAGCCAGACCGGAGCCGATGATATAAGCGGATTTATGATCCACGCCCTCCGGCTTTTTGGGGGTTGCAAAAGCTTCATAATTGCCACTGGAATAGTACATAAAAAAGCCTCCCTGCTTCAGCGTTTTGTTTTTCACAGCCTTCGTCGTGCTGTTCTCTATGGCAACAGTATACCCCGCAAAATGAACCGGAACAACAAACAAACCCCGCCCGGTGTATAGATTTTTTACATCCTCCCCTATTTGCTGGAATTGCGTACAAATTGTGACAAAAAACAAACCCTCTCAGGCGCTGCGCGCCAGCTCTCCCGAAGGGAGAGCTTTATCTGCGTTGAGCGTATATTAAAAGCCCCCTGAGAGGGCAGACTTCCCCCGCACCGGGGGAAGATGTCACCGTAGGTGACAAAAGGGGGAATCTGGCAAAGCCGCAAGGCTTTGACTGAGAGGGTTTTTCTAAGCAAATCTTCCCATACAAAAAGAGAGCCGCCGCACAAAAGTCTGTGCAGCGGCTCTCTGGTGAGTTTAGTTCATCTCTTCCAGTGCCTTCTTCAGGTTCTTGGCGATCTGGTCCGGGCAGCTGGTGCTGCGGAAACCGCACAGCGTACCGTCCAGCCGGGCGATGGCGTCCTCTGCCTTCATGCCGGAAAGCAGCTGGCAGATGCCTTTCAGGTTGCCGTTGCAGCCGCCGATGACCTCGATAGATGCAATGGTGTGGTCATCGTTCAGCACAAAGTTGGTCTGCTTGGAGCAGGTGCCCTTGTTCGGGAAGGAAAATTCCTTGCTCATGGTCTTAGTTCCTCTCTCTTTTACGTTTTTCGGCGATGGCGCGCAGCTGTGCTGCGGCTTCGTCCGGTGCGGTACAGGTGCCGATGGGGTGGGGATGCTTGTGGTTGCGGCCATGGAAGTCCGTGCCCGCAGTCGCCACAAGGCCGTACTGTTTGCACAGAGCAAGGCACTCGGCGCTGTCCTCCGGGCTGTTGCTGGGGTGGTACACCTCTATGCCGTCCACCGCGCCCTCTGCCGCCAATTCACGCAGCAGGGGCATACTTTTGTACACCGTGGGGTGGGCGAACACCACCGCGCCGCCGCTGGCTTTAGCGGTAGCCAGCACCTGCCGCACCGGCAGATACTCCGGCGAGTGCAGCACGATGCCCCGGGGGTTCCACCCGAACAGCTTGTGGTAGGTCTCGCCGTAGATGCTGCCATCGGTCAGGCCAAGCATTTCCAGCGCCTGCATCAGCCCGCTTTTGAACAGCACCCCGCTGGCCTTGGTGGTCTCCCACGCAAGGTCGGTGGTAAACTGCGGGTACAGCTGCTCCAGCTCCTTTGCGCTCTGCAAAGCGCAGGCGTTGCGGCGCTCTTTCATGATGGCGCAGTGCTCCCGCAGCGCCGGGCAGTCCACGTCCGGGTAGTAGCACAGCAGATGCACCCGATGCTGCCGCTCAAAATCGTAGCCGGTCAGCTCCACGGCGGGGATCAGCTCTACCCCATCCTGCCCGGTGTGGGCATAGGCGTACTGTGCGCTGAGCAAGGTGTCGTGGTCAGACAGGGCGATAGCGTGCAGCCCGGTGCGGGCGGCGATGGACGCCAGCCGCTCAATGGGCACGGCACCGTCTGAGCAGGTGGAATGGATATGCAGGTCACAGGACATAGCGGGTTACTTCCTTAGTGCTTATAGAAATTGATCAGGCAGCCGTCGGCTAGGATCTGGCGCTCGTCGGTGGTGAGCGGAGCCATGTACAGGCTGAACTCCTTGACGGTATCGCCCAGAACATAGGCCTTGATGTTCTGCAGGTCGCCCTTGAGTGCTTCCCGCACATTGGGGATGAGCACATAGTCCCCCAGACCAAAGGGGGTGGCACCTGCCAGCTGCAGGGGCAGCATGCCCCAGTTGATCAGGTTGGAACGGTAACGCTTGGTGGCGTACTCGGTAACGATATTGGCACCGGCGCCCAGCACACGCTGGCAGCTGGCGGCCTGCTCGCGGGCAGAGCCGTCACCGGGCTTGACTGCAAAGATGGTAGAAGCGATCTGGATATCGTTCCAGTTCAGCTGTTCGCAGCCGGGCACGGCGTTCACCTTTGCCAGCAGGGCAGCGTCCCCTGCACCGGTGCGGCGGGCGTTCTCTTCGGCCTGCACAGCCTTGGCGCGGCCCACATACTCCGGATCCTTGCGGCTGAGGGTGAACTCGGCCAGACCCAGCGGGTTAGAACGGTAAGAAGAGGTCTCGCCGGAGGGGATCAGCTCGTCGGTGGTGGTGACGGGGTCGGTGATATAAGAAGCCACCTTCAGCAGCAGGTTGTCGCCCAGCGGTGCGATCTCCGGCCAGTCCTTGATGTTGGGGCCAAATTTGAGCAGGGCATCGTAATCTCCCTTGCCAAAGCCCTGATACACGCGGGTGTCGTAGCTGGAAGCATCGTACTGGTACTCCGGCACGGTGGGATCATAATCAATGTCGGTGGCGGGGGTCAGGATGCCGCCGTTTGCGGTGGTGGCCGCAATGCTGCGGGCATCCATCAGTGCCACACCGGACAGCTGACCGCTGCCGGGCTTGGAGCCCTCACGGCTGGGGAAGTTGCGGGTGGTGTGACGGATGGACAGTGCGCCGTTGGCGGGCACATCGCCTGCGCCGAAGCAGGGGCCGCAGAAGGCGGTGCGGATGGTGGCACCGCTGGCCATCAGGTCACCGATAACACCGGTGCGCACCAGCTCCATCATGATGGGCTGGCTGCCGGGGTAAACGCTCAGGGCGTAATCGCCGCAGCCGCCGGTGTGACCCTTGAGGATGGAGGCAGCCTCGTAGATGCTGTCGTACAGACCACCTGCGCAGCCTGCAATGACGCCCTGATCTACCCGCAGCTTGCCGTTTTCGATCTTGCTGCACAGATCCAGCTGCACGTCCTTGCGGCCGATCAGCTTCTGCACATCCTGCTCGCAGGCGTGGAGGATATCCTCCAGGTTTGCGTTCAGCTCCTCGATAGTAAAGGCGTTGGAGGGGTGCATGGGCAGGGCGATCATGGGACGGATGGCAGAAAGATCTACCTCCACCACGCCATCGTAGTAGGCGAGGTCAGCCGGTGCCAGCTTTTTGTAGTCCGCTGCACGGCCGTGCACTGCCAGAAAACGCTGGGTGACTTCGTCGGTCTCCCAGATGGAGGACAGGCAGGTGGTCTCGGTGGTCATGGCATCAATGGCGTTGCGGGTATCCTGCCGCAGGGAGGCAATGCCGGGGCCAACAAACTCCATGACCTTGTTCTTGACGTAGCCGCTCTTGAACAGCTTACCCACAAGGGCAATGGCTACATCGTGGGGGCCGCAGCCCGCCGGCAGGCTGCCGGTCAGGTAGATGGCCACCACGCCCGGGCGGGCAACATCGTAGGTGCGGCCCAGCAGCTGCTTTGCCAGCTCGCCGCCGCCTTCACCGATAGCCATGGTGCCCAGTGCGCCGTAGCGGGTGTGGGAGTCCGAGCCAAGGATCATTTTGCCGCAGCCGGCAAAACGCTCGCGCATATACTGGTGGATGACTGCCATGTGCGGGGGCACAAAGATGCCGCCGTACTTTTTGGCAGCGGACAGGCCAAAGCGGTGGTCATCCTCGTTGATGGTGCCGCCCACAGCGCACAGGCTGTTGTGGCAGTTGGTGAGCACATAAGGGATGGGGAACTTTTCCAGCCCAGAAGCACGGGCGGTCTGGATAATGCCCACAAAGGTGATGTCATGGCTTGCCATGGCATCAAACTTGATCTTCAGGTTCTCGGCATCGCCGCTGGTGTTGTGTGCCTGCATAATATTGTAGGCCATGGTGCCGGTCTTAGCCGTGGCAACGACAGCGGCATCAAAGCCCTTTGCAGCCAGTGCTGCGGGTGCGTTGCCGTCTGCGGGGACCCACTCTCCGCGTGCATAGTACGCACCGCCGGTGCTGCATTTGATCATATCCAACATCTCGATTCGCCTCTCTTTTTGTATTTTCCCGCCCGCCGCAATTGCGGGCATTGCCCCGGCAGTGCAGGTTTGCCCCTGCCCTGCCCTGTTACGGCAAAGCCGTATTTATTTGTTATTATAGCATGAAAGGGCGAAAAGAAAAAGCACTTTTTATGAACCCTTACTGTGCCTTTGCGGCGGCTTCCTGCTGCTTTTCCTTTTGCAGTCTGCGGAACACCACAAAATAGGCCGGGATCAGGAAGAAGCAGGCAAAGAACCATGCCACCGGGTTTGCGATGCAGGCAGCAAAGTAGCCCCACAGCGGCACGAACCAGAAGCCCACCATGGCGCGGGCGATCATCTCGGCCACACCGGCAAACATGGCAAGGCCGGAGTGGCCCAGACCCTGAATGGTGTAGCGGTAGATGATAAGCACTGCCAGCGGGATGTAGAACACACTGTTCCAGAAGATGAAGTCCTGCGCATTGGCCATAATGGCGGTCTCGCCTGCGTCCAAAAACAGGCCGATCAGGGGCTTATCCAGCACGCGCAGGATGAGGAAGGACGCCACGCTGTACACGCAGCCGATGCCCAGTGCGGTGTTCACGCCGCGGTTCACGCGGCCCAGATCCTTCGCGCCCATATTCTGGCTGGTGTAGGTGGTCATGGCAGTGCCGATGCTCTCCAGCGGCACGCTGAGGAACTGCGCAGCCTTGCCACCGGCGGTCTGCGCGGCCACGATGCCGCTGCCCAGACCGTTCACTGCGCCCTGCAGCACCACACTGCCAATGGCGGTAATGCTGCACTGCAAGCCCATGGGGATGCCCATAGCGCAAAGCTTTGCGCAGTGCGGTGCGCTGATGCGGCCCTCTTCCCTGTTCCAGCGCAGCTCCGGGTAGTGGCGCACGATATAAAGAAGGCTGCCGATGCCCGCCACAGCCTGACTGAACACGGTGGCAAAGGCCGCGCCGAACACGCCCATGTTGAACACAATGATGCAGGCAAGGTCCAGCCCGATGTTTAGCACGCTGGCCACCAGCAGAAAATACAGCGGGCGCTTGCTGTCGCCCAATGCACGCATCAAAGCGCTGGTCACGTTATAGAGCAGGGTGAACGGGATGCCCGCAAAAATGGTGCGGATATACACATCCGCAAGGTCGATGATATCGGCCGGGGTGTTCGTCCACACCAGCACCAGACGGGTCATAGCCACCGTAACGATGGTGAGCACCGTGGCAAAAGCGATGGACAGCCACACGGTATTGGCGGTGTAGCGGCGCATCTCGTGGTGGTCGTGGGCACCGAAGGTCCATGAGATGGGGATGGAAAAGCCGCAGGCAATGCCGTTGACAAAGCCCAGCACCAGATAGTTCAGGCCGCCCACGCTGCCTACCGCCGCCAGTGCCTCCACGCCCACGAACCGCCCGACGATGATGGTATCGGCCAGATTGTAGAACTGCTGGAACAGGCTGCCCAGCATCAGCGGCACAGCAAAGGCAAGCAGCAGCTTCAGCGGGCTGCCCTGCGTCATGTCTTTGGTCATGGAAATATACCTCCTGCCCACACAAAAAAGATGGATGTTTGCATTTTTTGCCGTGAAAAACGCCCTGCCGGAAAAGCGGCAGGACGTTGTAAGGATTCATGAGTGGTATTATAGCGGAGCAGCGCCGGTTTTGCAAGATTTGGTTTGCATCAACATTTCTGTTTTTTTGCTCAAAGAATTGGTGATTTTGCTCACTCCGCGTAGTGTGCTAAGAACTGTTTGGTTCGCTGTTCTCTGGGATGGTCGATCAGCTGCTTTGCAGGGCCTTCCTCCACCACCACGCCGCCGTCCATAAACAGGATGCGGTCGGCCACATCCCGGGCAAAGTGCATCTCGTGGGTCACGATGATCATGGTGGTCTTGCGGTCGGCCAGCTCCCGCAGCACCCGCAGCACCTCACCGGTCAGTTCCGGGTCAAGGGCGCTGGTGGGCTCGTCGAAGCAGAGGATGTCCGGGTGCAGTGCCAGCGCCCGGGCAATGGCCACCCGCTGCTGCTGCCCGCCGGAAAGCTGGTGCGGGTAGTGGTCTGCCCGCTCCGAAAGCCCCATCTGCGCCAGCAGTTCCCGCGCCTGCTGTTCCAGCTGCGCGTGCACCGCCTTTTTGTTGGCGCGGTAGTCCGGGCGCTCCTTTGCCAGCAGCTCCCCTGCCAGCATCACATTCTGCAAGGCGGTATACTGCGGGAAAAGATTGAAGTTCTGGAACACCAGCCCGAAGTGCAGCCGCTTTTTGCGGATCTCGCTCTCCCGCTGGGTGGCGGGGTCGGCGGCGTCCCACATGGTCTCGCCGTTCACCCGGATGCAGCCGGTGTCCGGCCGCTCCAGAAAGTTCAGGCAGCGCAGCAGGGTGGTCTTGCCGGAGCCGGACGAGCCGATGATGGCCAGCGCCTCGCCCTGCTCTAAGGTAAGGGAAATATCCTTTAAGACCTTTGTATCTCCGAAATTTTTGCCAATGCCGGAGGCTTCCAGTAATGCCATATTCTTAAAAACCTCCTCAGCAGCGGAAATAATCCAGTTTCTTTTCAGCCCAATTGAACAGCAGGGTGAGCGCGCCTACGAACACAAGGAAGAATAGCGCCGTGGAAAACAGCGGCCAGATCAGGCCCTTTGCGCTGTACTCCTTTGCCATCATGATGATCTCCTTGTTGGCGATGGTGTTCGCCAGTGAGGTGTCCTTGACAAGGGTGATGATCTCGTTGCCCATGGGCGGCAGGATGCGCTTGACCACCTGCAAAAGGGTGACCTTGAAAAAGATCTGCGTGCGGGTCATACCCAGCACCTGCCCGGCCTCGGTCTGCCCTTTAGGCACCGCCTCGATGCCGCCGCGATAGATCTCCGAAAAATAGCAGGCGTAGTTGATGGCAAAGGCCACCACCGCCGCCACCATGCGCCCGCCGGAGCCGGAGGGCCACGGGTTATTCATGCCCAGCAGACCGGGGCCCAGATAAATGACGATGATCTGCAGCATCAGCGGCGTACCGCGGATGACCCAGACAAAGGTCTTTACCGCACCGGACAGCAGCCTGCACCGGCTCATGGAGCCAAAGGCCACCACCAGCCCCAGCGGCAGCGCAAACAGCAGCGTAAGGGCAAACAGCTCACAGTTGAGCAGGAACGCGCCGGAAAGGCGCCCAAGGATCACAGACACAAAAACACACCCATCTATCGTTTTGTTTTACGCCCGGCTCAGTCGGCCAGCGCCAGCTCGTACTTCTCGGCCAGTGCCTGCATGGTGCCGTCAGCCTTCAGCTCGTCAAAGGCGGCGTCCACTGCGGCGGCGGCATCACTGCCCTTGCGGAAAGCTACGCCGTACTCCTCGGCGTTCAGCTCATCCACGATCGCAAGGCTTGCGTAGTCGGTGCCCTCCCCGATCATGGCGTTAGCAAGGGTCAGATCCAGCACAGCGGCATCTGCCGTACCGGCAGCTACTTCCATCAGGCAGTCGGTCTGCACGCTCTTGGAAACATAATCGGCCTTGGCAAGGTTTTCATCGCCCTGAATGGCGGCTTCACCGGCAGAACCGGCCTCGGCCACCACGGTCTTACCGGCAAGGTCAGCGGTGGAGGTGTAGGCGGTGCCCTCCTTTACCACCACGACCTGTGCATTCTTGGCGTAGGCCTTGGTGGTGGCGGTGTTGGCCATGATATCCTCGGTCAGGGTCATGCCGTTCCAGATGCAGTCGATGCTCTTGGCGTCCAGCTCCACCACCTTGGTGTCCCAGTTGATCTCCACGAACTCCGGTTCTACGCCCAGTTTTGCGCACACAGCGGTGGCAAGCTCGGTATCAAAGCCGGTAAAGTTGCCGTCGGCATCGGTGTAGTTCATGGGCTCGTACACGGTGTAGCCGATGACCATTTTGCCCTTGCCCTTGATGTAGTCCAGATCGCTGCCCGTTGCGGCAGAAGCCGAACCGGCTGCACTGACGGAAGCAGATGCCGCCGCAGAGGTGGATGCACTGCCGCCGCAGGCTGCAAGGCTCAGTACCAGAGCACCGGCCAGAAACGCACTTGCAATACGCTTGAGTTTCATATCTTTTTCCTCCCATGGGGGACGTTCGCCGTCCCGCTTCCCTCTCGATTTATCATTTTACCATGCTAAAGTGGTAAACTGTGGTTATAGAATAGCGCGTTTGCCGCCGTTTTGCAAGAGGCAAACCCATTTTTTCGCACAATGCACTGCTTTGCCCCGCCCGTAAGCCCGCTTTTTGTGGGAAAGTGTGCATACTCCTTCCGGCTTTGCGCCTGAGGGGCCAGCTGCAAATACCCCTTCCGTCTGCTCACTGCGTTCGCAGCCACCTTCCCCAAGGGGACGGCTTTTCGCGGTAGCGAGAAACTTTGCGGTACCTCCATAAGGCGTCCCCTTGGGGGAGCTGGCGCGTTAGCGCCTGAGGGGGTATCTCCCGCAGCGCCGCCGCTTCCGTAGAAAGCAGGCGCTGCAAATGCCGTTTTCCTTCACGACCCCTCCCGTGAAAATGAGATAGCGGAGCGTCCGCAGACGCTCCGCTATCTCGAAATTAGAAATAATTTTTCCGCTGATCATGCCCAAAGCGCACGCGGCGGGCATTCCAAATCGTCCCCTACTGCTCCGCCATGGCCTTTAGTACCGCCTTTTGCAGGTCGGTGACCGAGATGGTGCACAGCGCTTTCAGGTCGGCGTCTGTGCCGTCTGTGGAAAGTTTGCCGATCTCCACGGCGTTTTTGCCCTTCAGGTAGCTGCACCAGCCTGCGCTGTGCTCGTACCACTCCTTGCCCAGGGCGCTTGCGCTGCGCATTCCGTAACGGTCGCCCAGCTCGTTTTTGGTGTAGACCGGCTCACGCGGGGCAGACACTGTACCGTCCGCGCTGACGGTCAGCTCCGGCTCGGTCATATCCCCGATAGCGCTGGTCACCCGGGCGTTCTCGTCCATGGTCACCACCGCCAGCGTGATCTTAGCCTGCACCTGTGCGTCCTTGTCGTCGGTGCCCACAAGCCCCTGCGGTATTTCGGCTACCTCTACGCCCAGCTTGACCGTATCGCCCCGGGCAGCGCCCAGCACCTGCGCATTCTCGCAGGCGCGGACGATGGCATCCCGGTAGCGGTTGTCGGCCGCGCTTTGCAATTCAGTGCACAGCTGCCGCAGGTGCAGCAGCTGCGCCCGGTAATCCTCCTCTGCCAGGCTTTCCGGCGGGGGCAGCTCTCGCAGCAGCTCCGCGGTCAGATCCCCACAGCCGGTCAGTGCCCGGTGCCGCTTTAGGGTCCGGCGGTAATCCCACACGGCAAAGCCCAGTCCCACCAGCAGACACAGTCCCACCGGGTACAGCACCGCCCGCAGCGGCAGCCGGTACAGCGCAAAGCTTGCCGCAAATATCACGCAGCAGACCGCTGCCGCCAGCAGCATCCGCCGCCGGTACCGCAGGTAATCCCAAAATCGCATCAAATGTCCCCCCCAGTCCGCAGCCTCCAAGCCGCAGTTTCTGCTGCCATTGTACGGGAGCGGCAGGGGATTTGTCAAGGGAGGGCTTGGTGCAGGACCAGGCTGGGGCCGCAGGCCGCCCCGGCTTCGCCGGGGCCAGCGGGCTCCGCCCGCTGAAACCGCCCTCCGGGCGGTTTGGCCTGCGGCCCGCCCTGCCACTGTGCAGCTTCCCGGCCGGCTGCATGCCCCCGCCGCCCGGCCCTGTCAGTTTGTGTATTTTCTCCAAGAATAACCCGCTCCCGGCCGCAACTTTTCGCAGCCGCCCTCTCCTTTTGGTTCAACTGCACCAAAAGAACGCATTATAATACAGGGAAATTCTAACTTGTTAAAAATCTAATTTATAGACTCCCCTCTGGGAAAATGCTAAAATTGTAATAAAGCAACAAAAAACAAGGAGATATTCGTCAAAATTATAACATTGCTGTTATAAAAATGACAAACATCTCATCTCATCTCATGCGGGAGGTACTTACCGATGAACAGAAGCATGAAAACCATGGATGGCAACAGCGCCGCGGCGCATGTAGCATACGCCTACACCGATGTCGCGGCGATCTATCCCATCACCCCCTCCAGCGTCATGGCGGAGCTGACCGACGAGTGGGCCGCCGCCGGGCGCAACAACCTGTTCGGGGAGCCGGTACGGGTGATCGAGATGCAAAGCGAAGGCGGCGTGGCCGGTACGGTCCACGGCTCGCTGGCGGCGGGCGCCCTTACCACTACCTTCACCGCCTCGCAGGGCCTCCTG
>OGIG01001372.1_pt1 | contig 14234 bp, 9 predicted proteins | sample 1571601 | NCBI WGS metagenome assembly OGIG01 (sample SAMEA2581953, study PRJEB24529) | metagenome | biome: Human gut stool | place: China | collected 2011 | reverse complement strand
TCATCCGAATTCCATCCGAGTCCGAGACCATTCTCTGCTCCCTTGGCTGCTGTCAAGAGAGGCTCCAGTGGAGACATCACATCCGTAAAAAAGTAACCGAACATCATCGTGATACTCACGATGAGAAGGGCGGTCCAGCGAGCAGACTTCGAGTCGCTCAATTTCATCTGCATTTTTTCTGTTGTACTCATTTTCTTTAAAACATAAATGATAAACCCGTTATCATTATTAATTATTAATTATCAATTATTAATTATCATCTATTTCCGTTTCACGTTCTTCGTTCTGGTGATATCAAAGAGATAAGAGAGTTTCAGAACAATCTGTCCGTAGTTACTCTTTCCGAAATAATCACGCTTAGAAGCACCGTAGATATTACCCAAGCCATAGTAGTAGCGGGCTTCAGCAAGGAAATGCCCCACCTTCGGAATACTGTATTCAGCACCCAGACCCAAGGCGATACCATAATCGAGCTTGTTCTTGACTGCCATCGTATCCTGAGCCACCACCGGACTTACACGGTTATTGTCGGTTGCCGGCATGTGCTCTACCGAGAAGTTAGTCTTCTGCGAATCACTCAGATAGAGGCCAAACTGCGGACCGGCATTCACGAAGATATTCAGTCCTCTTGTCTCCCTACCCCATGCCAGATGCGCAAAGACTGGCACCTGAATATAGTTGATGGTACGCTTGTAAGCCATCGCCTCTTTGGTTTCGGTGATAATCACCGGATTATTCTCCATATCCAGGATATCCTCTTCCCATCCTGCCTGCGCATAGTTTACTTCGGCATAGATAGAACAGATGGTCTTGAAATATTTCTCGCAGGTATATCTCATCGAGAAACCGCCTGTCAGTCCGCCGTGCTGTTTCTGCTGTACTTCGGGTGTGAATCCTACGCTACTCATCATATAGCCTCCATTAAAACCGATGGCGAAATCATTACGATGCTCTCCTATCTGTGCCGAAACTGGAATTCCGAAGATGAGCATCAGAATCAGCAGCCCAATATTTCTATTCATTATCAACTATAAATTGTAAACTATAAATTGTAAACTATAAACTAGTACTTCACCGCCTCTATCTGATGATTAAAGGTATAGTGAATCAACTGGAAACTCTTGTTCTTGTATCCTCCTCTACTGGTCTTCTCGAAACGGAGTGGAGTCTGCACAGGCTGGTAAGTCATCTGCTGGCGCTCACCTGTGAAGTTCTTTCCGTATCTCTTGACGCCCTGAATCAGATACATTCCGTGATCGAAACCGGTGATGGCGAATCTTGGCTGTGCCACCATCATAGGCTGATGGAACCATCGCTCATAACGGCTCTCAAGCGCCTTGGTCTGTGCTGAGTTCGGGTTATAATAGAAGGTTGAAGGGATATAAGTATCATACTTATAGAATCTTTCCAGATTATACTTGGCATACATCAGCCATTCGGTATAGCCGAAGAGAGAGATGGCTGCACCTGGATACTTCGCATCAAATTCGTCGAGTTTGTTCAAAACCTGAGTCAACTGTGGTGAACGTCCCGTATTCAGGATAATCACATTCTGCTTGGAAGGCATGAAAGCCTTGGCAAACTGCTCGACACTTGAATTCACATTGGTGATGCTATAATTGATTTTCCTGCGTTCCAGTTCCTTGCGGAGACCGAACGTAAAGTTGCCCTTTCTCGAAGTAGAATCATTGCAGTCTACAAAGATAGGATGCACATTGGTAAATCGGCTCAGGAATGCCTTGATGGTCGCATCATTCAGCGCTTCATCGCTCTGATAAACCTGGAAAATCTCTTTGTTTCTTTCTACATCATCTCCGCTGATAGAGAACGGAATCACCATTTTGATGCCGTAGGTCTTGCAGAAGTTGGTCAGCGGAGCCACCTGCTTGGTATAAAGTGGACCAAAGATGATATCGCATTGGTTAGCGCCCTCCTGCAAGAGTGTATTCCGGATATCAGCATCAATAGGAACGTTCCAGGCACGCACATCTATATCGGTGCCCTGCTGCTTCAGGGTTTCGCAAGCCAGCAGCAATCCGCGGTAATACTCCACCATTCGCTTGCCGTCGCCATCAACATTATGCAAAGGTAACATCACGCCTACCTTTACCGCATTTCTGGCAACAGTAGCCTTTGAAGTGACCGGAGCTGTAGCAGTTTTCTGAACCGTCGCCCCATTCCCCGACTTCTGACCGTTCACCTGATTAGGGTTCTTCTGGTCCTTGGCGTATGGAATAAAGAGCGTAGCTCCCTTCTGCAGCATGTATCCCTCACGCTTCATCTCCGGATTGGCATCCATCAGTTCAGGAAGGCTCAATCCGTATTTGTTGGCGATACCAAAGATAGTATCTTTCTTTTTAACCGTGTAAATGTCGCGCCATTTTACAGTCTGCGCGCCAATGCTGACACTGAGCAGAAGCCCAACGAACAGCAGGAAATATCTCATTTTTTGTCTCATATCTCAAGATTTTTTTAACGATATCTTCAAATATTTCATGTTTTCATCTGCAAAAATACAAAAAATCTTGCATCTGACGCAATATCTCTCATCTTTTTATTATCTTTGCACAAATTATTTTAGAAATGAGACGAAAAATAGCATTACTTTGCATCATGTTGCCACTTTTGACGTGTCAATTACACGCTCAGGAAGTCAACGACGACGAGGAGGACAACACAGAAGAGACGACCAAAGTCAGTTCTCTTCTCATGCCGAATGCCTTCTCTCCAAATGGCGATGGCATCAACGACATCTATAAGCCCAAGGATGGTTACCGGAATATCGAAGAGTTCCACGCCTATATATATAATAGGTGGGGACAGAAACTCTATGAATGGACCGACCCTGCCACGGGATGGGATGGCACCTACCGCGGAAAACCGGTCAAGGAGGGTGTCTACTTCTGTCTCGTCAAGGCGAAGGGGGCAGATGGCGTGGTGTATAACATCAAACGTGATGTCAATCTGCTCAGAGGTTATACCGAAGAGCAGAACAGTAACTATTAGGCAAACAGCAATTAGCAGAATTGGAATATGAATTCAGAAGAAAAGATAAATGTATGGGGCGCACGGGTCCACAACCTCAAGAACATAGATGTGGAGATTCCGCGTGATTCCCTCACCGTGATTACCGGACTCTCGGGTTCGGGTAAGAGTTCACTGGCTTTCGACACCATCTTTGCCGAAGGTCAGCGCAGATATATCGAAACTTTCTCTGCCTATGCCCGCAACTTTCTGGGTAATATGGAACGCCCGGATGTTGACAAGATTACGGGATTGAGTCCGGTCATCAGCATAGAACAGAAAACCACCAACAAGAATCCCCGCTCTACCGTGGGCACTACCACCGAGATTTACGATTATCTCCGTCTGCTCTATGCCCGCGCCGGTACTGCATACAGCTATCAGAGTGGCGAGGAGATGATGAAATATACCGAGGAACAGGTCATCGACATGATTCTCAGCGATTATAAGGGCAAGGCTATCTTCCTGCTCGCTCCACTCGTTCGCCAGCGCAAAGGTCATTATCGCGAACTCTTCGAAAGTATGCGCAGAAAAGGGTATCTCTACGTACGACTCGACGGCAACATCCTCGAAATCGTTCCCAATATGAAAACCGACCGCTACAAGAACCACAATATAGAAGCTGTGGTAGATAAACTGGTGGTGAAGGAAGAAGATGAGGAACGCATCCGCAAGAGTGTGGCGACGGCTATGAAACAGGGCGACGGCATGGTAATGGTTCTTGAGAAAGGTGCCAAGGAGGCCAAGACATACTCCAAACGTCTCATGGACCCTGTAACGGGTATCGCCTACCAGGATCCAGCTCCTAACATGTTCTCCTTCAACTCTCCCGAAGGTGCCTGTCCGCACTGCAAGGGTCTGGGAAAGGTGAACCAGATTGATATCAAGAAGGTAATTCCCGATGATAAACTCAGCATCCATGAAGGCGGCATCGCTCCACTCGGCAAATACAAGAACCAGATGATTTTCTGGCAGATAGAATCATTGCTCAGCAAGTATGACCTCAACCTGAAGACGCCTATCTGCGAGATTCCGGGCGATGCCATGCAGGAAATTCTCTATGGTTCTCTCGAAAACGTGAAGATTGAGAAGGAAAAAGTACATACCTCTACCGACTACTTCTGCGCATACGATGGCATCATCGACTACCTGCAGAAGGTGATGGAGGATGACGAGAGTGCGGCAGGCAAGAAATGGGCCGACCAGTTTATCTCTACCATCGAATGTCCTGAATGTCATGGTTTGCGACTCAAAAAAGAATCGCTCTCTTTCAAGATCTGGGATAAGAATATATCCGAAGTAGCCAGTCTCGACATCGATGAACTGCGCAATTGGCTCGAAGAAGTGGAACAGCATCTGCCTTCGATGAAAGCGAAGGTGGCCCACGAAATCATCAAGGAGTTGCGCTCACGCGTTACCTTCCTCCTCGATGTGGGACTCAATTATCTCTCGCTCAACCGCCAGTCGGCTTCTCTCTCGGGTGGCGAGAGCCAGCGCATCCGTCTGGCTACTCAGATTGGTAGCCAGCTGGTCAATGTACTCTATATCCTCGATGAGCCGAGCATCGGTCTGCACCAGCGCGACAACGAACGTCTGCTCAATAGTCTGAAGGAACTTCGCGACTTGGGCAATACCGTTATTGTGGTGGAGCACGATGAAGATATGATGCGGGCTGCCGACTGGATAGTAGATATCGGTCCGAAGGCGGGACGCAAGGGAGGTGAAGTTGTCTTCCAGGGCACACCTCAGGAGATGCTCAAGACCGATACCATTACCGCCCAGTATCTCAACGGCAAGATGGCTATTGAGGTGCCTGCCCTCCGCAGAGAAGGCAACGGCAAGCATATTACCATTCACGGAGCTACGGGCAACAACCTCAAGGGGGTGGATGTTGATTTTCCACTCGGCAAACTCATTGTCGTAACGGGTGTCAGCGGCTCAGGCAAATCCACTCTCATCAACGAGACTCTTCAGCCTATTCTCTCGCAGCATTTCTACCGTTCGCTCAAGAAACCGATGCCATACGAGAGCATCGAGGGTATCGAGAATATCGACAAGGTGGTGAATGTAGACCAGAGTCCGATTGGCAGAACGCCTCGCAGCAATCCAGCAACCTACACAGGCGTGTTCAGCGATATCCGCTCGCTCTTCGTAGGACTTCCCGAGGCAAAGATTCGCGGTTACAAGCCGGGCAGATTCTCCTTTAATGTGAAAGGTGGAAGATGCGAGGAATGTAAGGGTAACGGATATAAGACCATCGAGATGAACTTCCTGCCGGATGTCTACGTACCTTGTGAGGTATGCCACGGCAAACGCTACAACCGCGAGACGCTGGAGGTAAGATACAAGGGAAAGAGCATCGCCGATGTTCTCGACATGACCATCAACCAGGCGGTAGATTTCTTCGAGAATGTTCCTCAGATACTGCAGAAGATCAAGGCATTACAGAATGTAGGTCTCGGATACATCAGGTTAGGACAGAGTTCCACTACCCTCTCTGGCGGTGAAAGTCAGCGCGTAAAACTGGCTACCGAACTCTCGAAGCGTGATACGGGCAAGACGCTCTATATTCTCGATGAACCGACAACCGGTCTGCATTTCGAAGACATCCGCATCCTGATGGATGTACTCCAGAAACTGGTAGACCGTGGCAATACGGTCATCATCATCGAGCACAATCTCGATGTCATCAAACTCGCCGACTGGCTCATCGACATGGGTCCGGAAGGTGGACGAGGCGGCGGTCAGCTCCTCTTTGCCGGAACACCAGAAGAAATGGTAAAGCAGCAGAAGGGATATACCTACAAGTTCCTCGCCCCTTTACTGAAGAAATCAGGGAAACCTGAATAAATCAGGATAGGAACGAAGACTGTGGCAGAAGAAAAAAATCCCCCAACCTACTTTCTCAAGCGGGTTGGGGTATTTTTATTTCAATATAAAATATGACGACTGCTACCCTTTCATCTTTACAAACATCAAAGGCCCAATCCTTGTAAAGGAGGAAGACATGGATACTTATATCAGAAACCATGAGGATGACTTCATCGGCCAAGCCAAGGAATCCTTGCCAATCAAATCTTGCAGAAGATTGTTTGAATTATTCGACATAGATACCGACTGGCTAGAATTATAACATACCGCCAAAGTACATGATATCAGAATGTACTTTGGCGGTACGCTATTTAAAGAATTTATTTACTATCAGAGTTATTCTTCCTCTTCAGAATCACAGCCACTATCGGCGAAGCCATCATCGAAACCGGTATCATATCCTTCTTTATGCCCAAGCTCATACTCCCTCCTTTTCTTCCCCTTATACCGACATGCACCATCGTAAGAATCGCCTCGTATATTTTCGATACCATCATTATACCCATCCTCCTGCTCCTGATCAAGAGCAGCCTCAATGATTAATATTTAATTAATGATAAAGAAATAAAAAAGAATATTGATATGATATATAATATATCGTATTTTCAGAAACTTTTCTAGTTTTTTTTGTTATTTCTCAAAATAATATTGTACCTTTGCTCTCAAAATAAATATAATTATGAATATAGCATATAACATTAAGATTATGTGGGATTGCTTGATACCTCAAGTTAGAGACTTCAAAAAACAAATCCCTCACTTATGAAAATAAAGAAAAGCTTAAGATTCGTATTTACTTTTTATAAAGAAAGAAAGTGTTTGATGCACTTAATTACAAATCTTAAATAAGCATTTTTCTGACATAACAAATCAATCTAAACTTTTGTTGTTCAGAAACCAACATGTTGAATAAGTAAGCTTATAGAATTAAGAAACATAAAATGAATATATTCTCATTCTTCTCTGGAGCCGGCTTCCTTGATTTAGGCTTTGAAACTCAGGGACATTTTAATGTGGTATTCGTCAATGAATTCCACAAGGTCTTTAATGATGTATATCAGTATGCACGCAAAAACATGAATTTGCCAATGCCTATTTACGGACATCATGTAGAAGATATTACTTTATATCTCGACGCAGAGCATCAGGAACGACTTGCGGCACTGAAAGCAATGGTTGAAGAATCAAAAGCTCATCAATTAACCGGATTCATTGGAGGACCACCATGTCCAGACTTTTCTGTTGCCGGTAAAAATCGAGGTAGAAATGGTGATAATGGTCGTCTTTCCGGTACGTATGCTAGTTTGATATGTGAAGCTATGCCTGATTTCTTCTTGTTCGAGAATGTGAAAGGGCTTTATCGCACAGCAAGACACCGTGAATTTTTTGAAGAACTCAAACATCAGTTTAGAGATCACGGATATTATTTGACAGAAAGACTGATTAATTCTTTGGAATATGGAGCTCCGCAAGATAGAGACCGAATTATCTTGATAGGTTTTCATCAGAGTGCAGTTAATAGGCTGCACTTGCCGGTTCAAGACAACATGCTTATGGATTTTCCTTGGGATAATCATAAGCTGTATAACCTGGAGGACATTAAAAAACTTCCATGGCCAGGCGTTGAACCTTATCATGAAGGTATAATGACAAATATGCCTGAAGGAATTATAGAGCAGCTGACTGTGCAGTATTGGTGGAACCGGAACGATGTTATGCACCACCCTAATGCTGATATGTATTTCCAGCCGAGAGCAGGTATATATCGTTTCCAGACCAAAGATGAGGGGGATGTTGCTCGTAAATGTTATAAAAGACTTCATAGATGGAGATATTCACCAACAGCAGCCTATGGCAATAATGAGGTTCATGTGCATCCTTATCTTCCAAGAAGAATATCTGCTGCAGAGGCATTGGCTATCCAGTCACTCCCACCAGAGTTTGTCTTGCCGCCAACTATTTCGCTGACAGATGCCTTCAAGACAATAGGCAATGGTGTTCCCTATGTTGCAGCATATGGTATAGCAAATACAATTTATGATTACATTCATCAACATAATCCAGAATTATGAAACTGACAATAGAACATGTTATAGATTTAGTTGACCAGCTAACAAAAGGTAAAATATACGATTACGTTAGCGGAGGTGACAATAAGGCAAAACTTATAGGAGTGAATAGTTCTGAGCAATGCTTGGATATAGCCCGAGTGAGTGCTGATGGCTTTGAACAAATAACTAAAATGACTAAAGAAACATTGCAAAAATTATGTTCTAAGGTTACTGCAAATAAGCCATTCAAGTTTGATAGCGTATTAGATGGCGGTGGGAATGCTCGCTCTACCTATGAAGCTATTTTCGCTCATACAACGGAATTTTATGTATGCAAGGTTGGACGTGTCAAGCATTTAGTATGGCTTCCTGATCAACCACACGCATTAGGTAAAATAGTTATGTATAATAGTCAAGGTTATGCCCAAAAAAGTTTAGAGGAGAGAAAAGCTCTATTCAAAACATACATTTATTCTGAAGGAGTATTAAAAACACAAGCAGCTAAAGATAAATATTGGAATCATATTGAAGGTCCCTATAAAGATCGTATGAAATTTGTGTGGGATCACATCAATGCCATTACAAAAGGGGAAACTTCAGAACTGTGCGATTTGGTAAATATTGATACTGTCCAAGAGTTATACAAGGATGTTGTAGATAAGTATGCAGAGCAGAATGCGCAATTGCAAAACAGGTTGCCATCTGCAATAATAAAAAATATAAAGAATTTTTGGAAGAAATGACTGAATACAAATGTAGTACTCAGCCCTCTTCATCTAATTGCCGAACCAAATATCGAACATATATAACGGCCATAAAGAGTAAGCCGTTTCTTATTTTGGCAGGAATCTCAGGTACTGGAAAGAGTCGCATTGTGCGTGAATTAGCACGTGCTTGCTGGGATGTTGATTCCAATGAGTATGAGACGCAAAAGCCAAGAAACTTTGAAATGATTCAGGTAAAACCAAATTGGCATGATTCAAGTGAATTGATAGGCTATGTTAGTCGTATTGGTGCAGATCAGAATGGTAATGGTATTTCATTTGTTGTTGGTGATTTTTTGAAGTTTATAGCGAAAGCTTGGGAAGAACCTGACGTTCCTTATTTCCTATGTTTGGACGAGATGAATCTTGCCCCGGTAGAGCAGTATTTTGCAGAATATCTGAGTGTAATAGAGTCAAGAAAAGTTGATAGGGAAGGAAACGTTGTAACTGATCCTATACTAAAGCAGAATGCTCAATCATGGTATTGGAACCTTTGCACAGAACTTACTGATGATGAAAAATTGAGAGCACAATTCCGCGACAAGGGTATATCTATTCCTCAGAACTTGATTGTAGTAGGAACAGTGAATATGGATGAAACGACCTTCTCTTTCAGCCGTAAGGTACTAGACCGTGCAATGACAATAGAAATGAATGATGTTGATCTTTATGGTGGCTTAACTCATCGTTACGAACAAATCGGTAAAGTCTCGTCAGAACATCTTGTTGGAAATGCTGTAGAAGGAGTTGATGTTTACGAATCGAATAAAGATGTTTGTGATGTGGTAATCAACTATTTGCAAGAAATTAATAAGAAACTCGAAGGAACACCTTTCAAGGTAGCTTATCGTACGAGAAATGAGTTCTTGCTCTATATAGTAATAATCTCTCGTATAATAAGGATGATTCTGGCGAGGAGTTATCTTTAGATTTTGTTATAGCTCGTGCATTGGATGAAATCACTAATATGAAGATTCTTTCCCGAATAGAAGGCGATGAAACAAAGGTTAGTGCTGGATTCCTTACAGAGCTAGAAAATACAATAAAAAGGAGTTTAGAGGCTATAAGTCATGAAAGTTTCGCTAAAGAGCAGACGGAAAATACGCACAAGTCTATTTCGTTGGCAAAATTGAGTGAAATGAAGAAACGTCTTTCATCGGGTTATACAAGTTTTTGGAGCTAACATATGGAACTTCTGACGATTAAACATCAAGATTTCACAATGAGCATCGAATGTAGTAAGTTCGATGCCATTTGGCAGAAGGCTGCGAGTAATATAGGTGTTGAGAATCTTACATCTTCTTACTCGTGGTCTGAAGGTGTGTTGTCTGTAGTCAGAATGGATGAAGAAGGCCATAAAATCGCCCTTTCTCTTGGGGATGATGCGCCTGCAGTATTCTTTGATAATGCAGAATACCCAATATGGGTTGAGTTCGAAGATTATGTAACAGGCGCAGATTTTTGCAGCACTCTTCAGAGCGACAATGAGAATTTTAGCTTCAGAAGAGGGATACTTGCAGGTTTCCTAAATTATAAAAACGATATTGGCAAAAGTGAAATTCTTATCAACTATACAGTTGGAAAAGAGATTCGCCATTTCTCTTTTGGCTTTGAAGTGTTGAGTTCAAAACTGAACTATCATGAGCACTGGAGACAGATAGTAGAAGATATAGAAAAAGAATACCGCATGTTGTCTCTTGATTATCTGAGACGAACTTTTCATGGTTTCACTCCAGATGAAGAAGGGGAAACGCCAGAACTTATATGGTGGAATATATTTGCAGGCGAACAGAAGAAGTTTATCAATGCAGTCAAGAGTATTATCGAACGCCCCCGTCATAGGCTGCATAGTATTGAAACCTATGTCCGGGCAGATAAGCTAATTCACATACCAACCTCTGTTGAAAATGAATTGGCAGAACATCGCAAAGAACAAGCTCACCTTTATCGTGTAGAACGACAAATACAGAGTAATGATACGCAAGAGAACCGCTTCTTGAAGTATGCTCTTCAGCAGATAACTGCTAGATATGAGTCATTGAAAAAACGGATTGAAGCTACTAAGGGGGTATCAGATGCTTTTAAAAGTGAAATGGATTCTGTTTTAGCTACGTTGAAATATCTTGGTAGAAATCCTTTTTTCCGCACCATAGGGCGATACAAGGGCTTGAATCAGGAAAGTATGGTGCTGCAGAAAGCAACCGGTTATAGTCAGGTATATCGAACCTGGAACCTTCTTCGTCGTGCATATTCTTTGTACGACGGCGTCTATCGTCTTCAAACCAAAGATATAGCAACACTTTATGAAATTTGGTGTTTTATAGAGGTTAGCCATATTGTAAAGGAACTTCTTGGTGACGATGTGGATATGGATCACCACAACCGAGGTGAAATGAACGGTTTATTCACCTGGAATCTTAAAAAGGGAGAACATTCGTGCATCTTGTTTAAGAAAGATGGGGTGGAGCTTGCAGAACTTGTCTATAATCCCAAGCATACTGATCAAGAAAATGACTCTATCAGCATGGAGAATCTTGTCGTTCCAACTGTTGCTCAAAAGCCGGATATTGTCTTGCAGCTTACAAAGAATGACCTTCAGAAAAATATGAAGATGACTTATCTCTTTGATGCAAAATATCGTATTGACGGCAAAGTGAATGGTGTTGATACACCACCTGAGGATGCTATTAATCAGATGCACCGCTATAGGGACGCCATTTATTATAAGGACCATACGTCTGCAGAACTTAAAAAAGAAGTCATAGGTGGTTATATTTTGTTTCCTGGTGGTGGAGAAAAGGTCGATGTCGAAGTCTCAAAATTTTACAAGACAATAGACGAGGTTAACATAGGTGCTTTCCCACTTCGTCCAAAGGATGTAGAGAATAGGGATTTGTTGGTTAAATTCATTGAATCTTTGATAGGAAGAGCTTCTATAGAGATACTTGATGAGAGTATTCCTCAAAAGGGCTTGTACTATACCTCAGATGAGCCAAAGGATGCAGAATACATGATTTTGACCATTGATAAAGAAGTTAATGATGATTTGGATGCTGTCCTTGATGGTTATGCCAACACAATAGTTATGGGCAAGAAGGGTATAGAAGAAACGAAGGATATTCAAACAATCCGATACATTGCTCCTATCACTTTTGGCAGTCATATTAAGGGCTATTATAGGGTGTCTAAGGCAAATTTGATTCGGGTAGAAGACGAAGAGTATCCTATCCGTATAAAGTTTGATGTTGGCGATTGGGTATCGTTGGAGTATCCTGCTAAATTCGGTATGCCTAAGTGGGCTCTTCGGGGTGTTTGTAAGACCAAGGAAGAATTCTTTAGACATTGCAAAGAACAGGCTATTTATAAATTGAACGAATAATATAATTAAATATATAAATTATTGATTGTATGATGAATGATTTTCAAGTAAAAAGTAGTCGAAGATTACATTTTGAAGATTTGGAGCCATCAATGTTTGAAATGATGGTTTTAGAAATACTTGATATTTCTGGTATGTATAACGATATTCGTCACTATGGAAAAAAAGGTGCTGATCAGGGCGTTGATATCTATTGTACAGAAAAGAATAGTGGCCTAACATGTTTTGTTCAATGTAAGCGCTATAATAATTTAAAGAAATCACAACTTCGTGCGATTGTTGATAAAATTATTGAAGGGAACAAGGATACTGATGGTCAAAGCTTATTGGTGGTATCATCCTGTGAGGTAAGAAAAGAAGCCCACGAAGATTTTAAAACTTACGCTAAGGTTAAAGGATTCTCTAAGGCAGAAATATGGGGAGAATCAATTTTGACTTCCAAATTGCACCAAGAAAAGTATAAAACAATAATGGAGAACTACTTTGACTCAGGTATAGGCCAAGAAGAGCTTGCTCGAAAAAGAATAGAAGCCGCAAAGCTTGGTGAACAGTTAGTTAATCAAAGCCTATTGCGTAAATTCGTAAAGCTGACTAATGAGGATAGATATCATTTGTTAGAACATCCTTACGATAAATTTAAAGTCTCCAAGGTGATAATTCGTTCTATATACGATGAAGATTATCCTGATACAGATGATGATGGGAAGCATGATTCCTGGTTTAAATCTTTCCCTTTTAATATATATCATGATGGTATCCAGATGAAAATAGCTCCTTGGACTTCCGAAACAATCGTCATCAATCCACATGGAGAATGGATGCTCAAAAACGAATTCGAGAAATGTAAATACGATGGCGAATATATGGAACTTAATGTTGATATTATCGGCAACATTCCTTACTCGTACATTGCAAATATCAAAGAAGATGGAGATGAATATTTTGATTGTCCGATTATATTTTGCGCTTTCAATGGGAAGTCGGGACCATTTACCAATATATGGTATGACTTTTATGACAGAGAAATGCATGCGCACATACGTTTTGAAAAGAGTAGAAAACGAGCATTGATTACCGAAAACGACTATTGGCGTTTGAAAAGAAAATATGGTTTAAAGTAGAGAAGATGTTTCTTCTCCTTGTATAAAATAAACAGAGGGAGTATAAGCTATACTTTTATTGTTACAGTTTATACTCACCTCTATATTTTTTTGAGTGATATTTCTTTGCCATCTTCGGTTTCTCCGTGGAGACGATTTGAGTTTATGGTATAACGATATAAGGTTCCGTCTGCTTCTTTCCGTCCTGATTGGGAACCAACGTTATAGCAACCATCTGACTTACGACGGTACGTGGGAAAATAACTTGTTTAACTTCATTCGTATCGTCATTTCGAGACTGACACGTGTTTGCCTCATCCTTTCAGTATGAATGGTGTAATTCGGAGAGACGACACTTTCCAGACTAAGGCTGTACGTGAAGCTGTTACAAACATGGTTATCCACTCTGATTTCATGGTAAATGGAGTTCTGAAGGTTGAGAAATTTGACGATAGTTTTGTGCTAACAAATCCAGGACTTTTGAAATTACCAATCGAGCAAATTTATAAAGGTGGAGAGTCTAAAGCACGTAATCAGCGCATACAGAACATGTTCCGCATGATAGGCTTTGGCGAAAACCTGGGTTCCGGCTTTCCTCTCATACTAAGTGCTTGGAATGAAAAGCATTGGCTCAAGCCTGAATTATTGGAACAGCCAGATCTTTTACAAGTTAAATTAACTTTGCATATACAAAATGAGCCTGTAAATGAGCCTGTAAATGAGCCTGTAAATGAGCGACAGCAAGCCATTCTTTCTACAATGAAACAAAATCCATCTATAACAAGAGAGAATTTGGCTAATAAGCTAGACGTTTCGATTGCAACATTAAAAAGAGAGCTTACTTCGTTAAGAAAGAAAGGCTACATTTCACGAAGAGGAAGTGATAAAAATGGGCAATGGATAATACTCAAGAATCAGTAAGATATAATAAATATCCCCCAACCTACTTACTCAAGTGGATTGGGGGATTTTGTTTTTATATAGATATCAGTAACAACCATACTTGATATGGGATGGGCATCCAAAAGGACTGCTACCCTTTCAT
>OGIG01001369.1_pt1 | contig 14247 bp, 11 predicted proteins | sample 1571601 | NCBI WGS metagenome assembly OGIG01 (sample SAMEA2581953, study PRJEB24529) | metagenome | biome: Human gut stool | place: China | collected 2011 | reverse complement strand
AATTTTCATTTTCCTAACCCTTAGCAGAATATTTTTTAATGCAAATTTTTAAAACGTCAAAATTAACCTATCGGACTTGCTCCTTCTTCAGATGCTTATACAGCCACAGGAAAGCGGGAATGAGGAAGAGATCTGCCATAACCCACGCCACAGGGTCGCCGAAGCAGACACCCGTCCATGCCAGGGCAGGCACCAGCCAGAGACTCACGCCGCATCTCGCTATCATTTCCATTACGCCACTCATCATCGAGAGATTGCTGTAACCCAACCCCTGGATGCTGTATCTCAGGATGGTGAGCAAACCTAAACAAGGATAGAAATAGTTGGCGATGCGCATAAACTGGGCAGCATAAGTCACCACTTCTGCCTCGCCCTTATCCACGAAGAGCATCATCATCTCGTCGGCAAACGGATAGATGAGCAGGAAGGTGAAGACGAAATAAACCAGCATCATCCTGATAGAAGCCCTTACGCCCTGACCGATTCTATCCAACTTCCTGGCTCCCAGGTTCTGACCGCAATAGGTAGCCATCGCCACTCCGATGTTCTCGAATACGCAGGTAAAGAGATATTTGATGCGCATAGAGGCAGTAAATGCAGCCACATAAACCGTTCCTAAGGCGTTGTTGGCACTCTGGAGCATGATGAGGCCGATGGCGGTAATCGAGAACTGCAGGCCCATCGGAACACCGTTGTTCAGCAGAATGCTAATCTTCTTGTTATCAAATTTCCTCTCCTCGCCCTTCGGAATCAGAATCTGCATCTTCTTTTTGATAAACCAGATACAGAGCAGCACGGAAATGCCCTGCGAAAGCCAGGTGGCAATGCCTGCACCCTCTACGCCTAACCCCATACCGAGAATGAGAATGGCATCAAGAATAATGTTGATAACGGAAGCGGTAATGAGGAAATAGAAAGGCTGCTTCGAGTTGCCTAAGGCACGGATCTGACCGGAGAGCAGGTTGTAGGCGATGGTAAAAGGAATCGCCGCAAACTGCAGCATCAGGAAGATGTAGGCATCATCGAACACCTCCTTCGGCGTATTCACCAGGTGCAGAATTTTTCCGCAGAAGATGCAGGAAAGAAAGGTGATGACCACGGCAAACACCACGGCGATGCGGATGCTGTTGCTTACGTAAGCCCGCATCTTGGCATAATCCTTGGCACCGAAAGCCTGGGCGATAGGGATGGCAAAACCGGCACAGGAGCCGTTGCAGAAACCCATGATGAGAAACATAATGGAGCTGGATGCGCCAACAGCCGCAAGAGCTCCCACGCCAATCCATCTTCCCACGATGGCGGCATCGATGATGAGATACATCTGCTGGAGGATGTAACCCAGGATAAGCGGAATTGCAAATTTGATGATGGCTCGCAAAGGCGAGCCAACAGTCATGTCATTAGTTGAGTGCATCTCCTATTTTCTGTTTGATTTCTGCCATTTTGTTGCGGCGGTCGATGGAGAACGTATCTCCGTGTGCTTCCACATAGTCGAAGAGCATGAAAGCCTTGTTCAGCAGTTCATCTCTTGCGGGCTGCCCCACGGTATCCGCCTCGTGATAATAGAGTTCGGCAAGCATGTCCATCTTGGAGAGTCGCTTCTCCTCGTCGGCAATTCCTGCCATTGCCTTCATCACATCCTCGATGGTGGCGATACTGTAGAAGGCGTAAGGTCCCACGTATTGGTCGTAGAGTTCCTTGATTTTCTCACGTCTCACCTCCACCTCTTTCTTTTCGAGCATTCTTTCGAGTGCCGCCATAAACTCGCGGATCAACCGCTGGATATAATCTCGTTGTAACATAATTTTTTCTTTTTTACCTTAATTAAAAACGGATGCAAAATTACGGAAAAGTTGCGAAATATATGTCCTACAGTCATGTTGGACGATAATCATTTACGTATGAAAACTCTCCTCTACCCCGTACAATGGGACATTCTTCATCCACTCTTGCTCCTTGTATGGCGACATGGAGAAGCGGATGGCTCGCAAGTCGGGATGGGCGTCAAAGAAGGCGCGAAGTGACTTGGAACGCAGGTTCTCTTCCGCTTTTACCTCTATCGGAGTTATCACCCCTTGGTGCTGGGCAAGGAAGTCTATCTCCAAGCGAGCGTCTTCCCTACTATAATAATAGGTGTAAATGTCCTGTTGACATAATAGCTGGGTAAGGACGTAGTTTTCCGTGAACGCCCCCTTGCTCTCCGTCATGGCTTTATTGGAGATGAGCATTTGGGCAGGTTCCATCTCGCTCAGCGCACCCAGGAGACCGACATCCAGGAGAAACAGCTTGAAGGCATTGAGGTCTTCGTAAAACTTCAAAGGCATTCCAACTTCTCTTACTCGGGAAATGCGATAAGTGAGACCTGCATCCACCAGCCATTGTATTGCCATCTCAAAATCCTTGGCTCGTGCTCCGCTTCTCACCGCTCCATAGATGAACTTCTTGTTTTCCTTGGCAAGCTGGGAAGGGATGGATTGCCAAACCATGCTGATGCGAGTGGCTTCATTTGGGCTGACATGCTTCGACATGTCACTACGATAAATGGTGAGAATGTTGTTCTGAACCTGTCTGACGAGATTTGCATCGTTAGTTGCAAGATAAGTTTTCACAGCCTCAGGCATTCCCCCTACAAAATAATATTCTCTTAATATCTTGATGAGTTTATCATGAAGTAATGTGATGGTCTTCCAGTCTTTACTTTTCAATATGTTCAGCAACTGTTCTTCGTCTTTTGCCATAAGAAACTCTTCGAAAGACATAGGGTAGAGTCGAATGATATCAACCTTTCCCACTGGGGCGGATTCTCCTTGGTGCATGGCAACGCCTAAAAGTGAACCTGCTACAGCCACATGGTATTCTGGTGCATTTTCACAGAAATACTTCAGCGAGGAAAGTCCCTTGTGAAGTTCTTGTATTTCATCCAGAATGATAAGCGTTTTGCCAGGGATTATAGGCTGTTTGCTAATGGCTCCGATAACCATTAGGACTCGTTTCATATCATAATCTTCTGCAAATATGTTGGCAATCTCTGAGTTTCCATCACAGTTGATGTAGGCAACGTGGTCATATTCCTGTTTCCCAAACTCCTGGAGGATATAAGTCTTGCCTACTTGTCTTGCTCCTGATAAGATTAAGGGCTTTCTGTAAAGGCTCTCTTTCCATGCTTTTAATTGTTCTATGATCGTTCTTTTCATCCTTACATACATTTTGAAGTTGTTAATGATGTTAATAACTTGCTGTTATGATGTTTAAACAGCTCTGTCGGTTGCAAAGATACACTTTTTTACACGAACTTTCAAATGTTTCCAACACTTTTTTACACGAACCTTCATCGTACACTTGCATTTTTTACACGAACTTTGTCTTATACGTTTCATCGTATTACGTTCATGACAACCGCTTTCCCATCTTATTCATCATTATTGAGTCCCTCCACATACTCCCACAGTTTCTTGTAGAAAGGATGCTTCGTCATCGTGTCCTTATTGCCCAGGATGATGAGCTTCATGCGGGCTCTTGTCATCGCCACATTCATGCGGCGGAGGTCTTTCAGGAATCCTATCTGTCCTTCATCGTTGGAACGAACCAGGGAGATGAGAATCACATCGCGCTCCTGTCCCTGGAAACCATCCACCGTGTTGACGCTGATGAGACGGCGGTAAGGCTTGAAGAACTCATACTTCTTGATGAGTTTCTTGAGATACTGCACCTGGGCACGGTAAGGCGAAATGATGCCTACGTCGATACTATCGCCCAACACACGTTGCTTGCCTATCTTGGTAAAGTATTCAGCTAAGGTCAGGAGGGTAAGTTCAGCTTCCGCCTTGTTGATACGGCCGTAACTTTCGCCAACGAATTGTTCCTTGAAGTTCAAATCAGGATTTTGATTGGCTGCAGATACAGAAGATGATGTGGATGCAGAATCCTCAGGAGCATCGTCTCCTTCTATCGTTATCTGATTCTCCTCGTTCGAAGTATCAATCCACGTTATCGGATGGTCGAAATCGAGAATGCTGCGATATTTGATTTGCGGCGCACTCTCCACCTGACCTCCATAAAACCAGTCGCTGGAGAATCGCATGATATCCTCGTTCATGCGGTACTGTATCTTCAAGAGGGTCACTACCTCAGGCTTGTTTTCTGCAATACGCTCCATCAAGGTTTTGCCCAGTCCAGCTCTTAATGCCGCAATACTCTTCACCGTAGGCGGCAACTGACAATGGTCTCCCGCCAGAATCACCCTGCTGGCTCTTCTCATCGGAATCCAACAGGCTGCCTCCAGCGCCTGTGCAGCCTCGTCGATAAAGAGGGTGCCGAACTTCATGCCTTCCAGCAGACGGTGAGCGGAACCCACAAGCGTGCAGGCGATGACACGTGCCTCGCCAAAGAGTTCTGCATTAATACGGATTTCTATCTCGGCAGCACGGCTTCTCAGTCTGTCCATCTTCTGATGAAAGCTCTCGCTTCCTTTCTTGCGGTTGGAGCGCAATTCGCGGATAGCCTTGCGTATCGCCCAGAGTTGCGGATAATCAGGATGGCTTTCAAAACGACGCTCATAGGTAAAACCGAGCATCTTGTCGTTGACCCTTGTCGGATTGCCGATACGAAGCACGTTGATGCCTCTATCCACGAGTTTCTCTGAAATCCAATCCACCGCCATATTGCTCTGTGCACACACTAATACCTGGCTCTCCCTCATCAGGGTTTCATTAATGGCTTCTACCAGAGTCGTCGTCTTTCCCGTTCCCGGAGGTCCATGCACGATGGCCACATCCTTCGCCCAGAGCACCTCGTTCACGGCTCTTTCCTGGGTAGGATTAAGCCAAGGGAACTTCATGGGTTCAAAGGAAAACCTGCCTGCTTTCTGATGAGAATAGAAAAGATCTCGCAGATAAGCCAGACGGTTATTCTTTGCCTTCATCGTACGGTCGAGCGCTTCAAACATCAGTTTGTAACTCGTTTCATCGAAGGACAACTGCACGCCGATGAGCTCTTCTGTCTGCAAGTCGAGCAAGGATACAGAATCAGGCACATTAATCACCATTCTGTCACCATCCACATAGCTGACCGTACCGGTAAAGGAGAAATATTTAATGCTCTTGGGATTGGAAGCAGAAGAGGAAGACGCTGCACCTTGAGACAAAGATATTGTGTTTTGAGATGAGGACATTGCACTTGGAGAGGAAGAAGCTGCACTTTTGAATGAAGCATGGGAAGAAATTTCCCCTGGATGATTCTTGACCTGAAAGAACACGACAGGTCGCCCGAACTCAAAATTGTGGTCAATCTCCTCGTCGGAGGTACGGAACACCTCTATGGATTTTTGATTGAGCGAATTATAGAAGCTTTTGCCTATACGTAGTGGAAACCAAGCGTCACCACGTTTTACCTTGCGTCGCATGCCGATTTGTTCCGTCAGTTTGCGAAAAGCCTCCTTTTCAGTATAATACTCCAACTGAAGAAGAGCGCGTTGCTGCAATAAAGCCTGTATAGGAGAAGTTTGTTCCATTTTTGATTCTTTACTTTTCAAATAAGTTATATATTTTACTTTTCATATAAGTTATATATAGAGATAAAACGCATTTTTGGGGGAATTATTATTTGAAAGATTCGGATTTTTATGAAATAAACTTTTAAACTTTATAAAATAAGCAATGGATGTCCATGAGATAAAATGGCTTAGCATCAATCGAAACGAATGCGTTAAAGTTGGTTATTTTTATCCCGAGTGTGGCTATTATCAAATCAAAAGTCGTAATTTTGCACTTGAGAGCACAAAAAACGAGAAGGTTATTTCATAAAGTCAAAGAAGCGAGATGAAGAAAACTATCATTCTAAAAAATACAACTATCGGCTATCATTCGAGCGGTCAGAATCGAATAGTAGCCCAAAATATCAACGCCTCTCTGCAAAGTGGCGAACTCACCTGTCTGATAGGTGCGAATGGTACCGGTAAATCAACCTTGCTACGTACACTCTCAGCCTTCCAACCGCCTTTGGAAGGAGACATTCTCTTATCGAAAACTTCAGAATCAGACCATCTCCTATCCGTCAGCATGTTTTCCCAAAAGCAACTGGCAAAATCCATCAGCGTAGTTCTAACCATCCAAATGGTCGACATCCATCTGAAGGTGGAAGAAATCATCGGCTTGGGGCGCTCTCCTTATTCTAATTTCTGGGGTTCACTCTCTCAGGAAGACCAGAAGATAATGGATGAAGCTATTCATGAAGTAGGAATCCAACACCTGAGAGGTCGTATCTTCAATACTTTAAGCGATGGAGAACGCCAGAAAGTAATGATAGCCAAAGCCTTAGCCCAGCAGACCCCCATTATCCTGCTGGACGAGCCAACCGCCTTTCTTGATTTTCCAAGCAAGGTGGAAACCCTACTCATGCTCAAGCGACTGGCCCATCAACTCCAAAAGTCTATCCTCATTTCTACTCATGATGTAGAAATCGCCCTGCAACTGGCAGACAAGATTTGGCTCATGGAGAAACTTTCAGCCAATCAGGAGGAAACAGAAAATCACAACGAAGAAGATCATCATGACAAGAAAAGAGAAAGCAATTCCGTCTTATCCGTAGGAACTCCCCAGGAATTGGCAGACAAGGGTGCACTCTCCCACTTCTTAGACACCCCGGAAATCACTTTCGACAAAAGAACCATGAGAATTCATTTTTCATGTAAATAATCGCATCCCATAACAATCACTTTATTCCATTTCTATCATCATATTTAAAGCTCTCATATCACACTTTTTAGGCGAAAATAGTGCAAAAACTGACAAATAAGTGTATTTTTAACGATTAATGAACCTTTTTTAATGATTTCTATACCTATTTTATATAAGATTTTTTATATCTTTGCAACCAGAAATCGACAATCGTATAAATACTAACTTAATATAAAAACAACTGATGAATAAATTATTGGCATTACTGTTGATGATGAATCTCTCCTGTCTATTATCAACAAGAGCGCAGGCTCCAATGGATGGAGGTGTATGGAAAGACAATACCGGCAAGCACATCAATGCGCATGGCGGAAACATCTTCAACTACAAAGGAACCTATTACTGGTATGGAGAAAGCCGTTCTGAAGACGGAAAACCTTACAGTTCGTTAGGCGTAAGCTGTTTTACCTCCAAGGACCTCAAAAACTGGACCAATCACGGACTCGTACTTCCTGTTTCCGAAGAACCGGGCAGCGACATCGAGGGCGGTTGCATCATCGAGCGCCCGAAGGTTCTCTACAATCAGAAAACCAAGAAATTCGTGATGTGGATGCATCTGGAACTGAAAGGCAGAGGCTATGGAGCCGCACGCTATGCGATTGCAGTTAGCGACACTCCCTTCGGTCCATTCAAGTTTGTACGCTCTGGCAGAGTGAACCCAGGCATCTATCCTGTAGGCTTCGCAAAACCAGACACCACAGACCTCAAGCACCAGCTCCTCTACCCAGAACTGAAAGAATGGTGGACACCAGAATGGCGCAAGCAGATAGAGCGCGGAATGTTCTGGATGCGTGACTTCAACGGAGGACAGATGGCACGAGACATGACCATCTACGTAGATGATGACGGAAAAGCTTACCACATCTATTCCTCAGAGGACAACCTGACTTTACAGATTGCACAATTGACAGATGACTATATGGCTCACAACGGAAGCTACGTAAGAGTAGCAGCAGGTGGACAAAACGAAGCTCCAACAATCTTCAAGAAGAATAACACATATTGGATGATTACCAGCGGATGTACCGGATGGGCTCCGAATGCGGCCCGCATGTTCAAGGCTAAGAATATCTATGGTCCTTGGGAACAACTCCCTAACCCTTGCCGTGGCGAGGGTGCTGACAAGACCTTCGGCGCACAGGGCACCTATATATATAAGGTGGAAACTGCTGCCCAGAAAAAGATGTTCCATGGTGCCGACTATGTGTTCATGGCAGATATGTGGAATCCAAAGCACTTGAGTGACAGCAGACACTTGTGGGTACCTATTTCTTGGGAAAACGGTGCACCAGTGTTGAAAAAACAATAAAAAATACGGTCGCTCTGCTTGTTTCTAACTTAATTTTCATATATTTGCAGTTGCTTAGCTGAGGCTACCGGCAACTTTCAACTTAAAATTATTAATAACAACAAACAATATACAACTATCTATGAATTATATATTTAAAAGTATCATGATGACGCTCGTCTTGGCGCTGGTTCCTTTCATGGGAATCTCTGCTAAGAAGAAGGCAGTTCAGCAGAGCGACCGCCAGTATTGGTGCTCGCTTGCCTACAAGATGGCCCAGCCTGTTCTGGAAAACATGGCTAAGGGCGAGTTGCAGAAGAACATGCAGACAGAGTTCAGTCCTAGCTTCGACAACCGCAACAGGAAGGTGCTCTATATGGAGTGCTTCGGCAGACTGATGGCTGGCGTGGCTCCTTGGCTCACCCTTCCTGATGATGCTACTGCCGAGGGCAAGCAGCGTAAGCAGTTGCGTGAATGGGCGTTGGCTTCTTATAAGAATGCCGTTGATCCTCAGAATCCTGACTATCTCTGCTGGGGCATCGGCGGTCAGAACCTGGTAGATGCAGCCTATATCGCAGAGAGTTTCCTCCGTGCTTACGATACACTCTGGAAGCCTCTCGATGAGGTGACCAAGAAACGTTATCTTACCGAGTTTGCCAAGCTCCGCCACATCGACCCTCCTTATACCAACTGGTTGCTCTTCTCTTCAACCATCGAGAGTTTCATGGCGAAGGCGGGTGGCGATTTCGATGAATACCGTATCAATTCTGCCTGCCGCAAGGTAGAGGAGTGGTATGTAGGTGATGGCTGGTATGCTGACGGTCCTTCGTTTGCATTCGATTATTACAGCAGCTATGTGTTCCATCCTATGTATCTGGAAACTCTCCAGGCGATGGTAGATGCCAAGGTGAATTCCCGTCTCGACTATCAGAAGTATTATGACAGAGAGTTGAAGCGCTGTCAGAAGTACAGCATCATTCTCGAAAGATTCATCTCTCCTGAGGGAACCTTCCCTGCATTCGGAAGAAGTATTCCTTACCGTATGGCTACGATGCAGCCGCTGGCTTTGATGGCATGGTATCAGAAACTGCCTAAGGACTTGAGCAACGGACAGGTACGTGCTGCCCTCACCAAGGTGCTCCATCGTATGTTCGACCAGCAGAACAACTTCAATGAGAAGGGCTATCTCTCTATCGGCTTCTGTGGAAACAGCCAGAAGAACGTTGCCGACTGGTACACCAATAATGGTTCTCTCTACATGACAACCCTCGCCTTCATGCCTCTCGGCTTGCCTGCCGACCACCCATTCTGGACAGATGCAGCTCAGCCTTGGACTCAGGTGAAGGCATGGAGCAATCAGCAGTTCCCTAAGGATCATCAGTGGAAGGACGAGATTGTCACCAAGGACAAGTGGTAATTTTATAATGAGAAATTACAAATGACAAATTAGAAATGTTCAAATGCAGTATAGCTGCCGGTCATTTCTCATTTGTAATTTCTCATTTCTCATTATAATAACCATTTCTCATTTCTAATTTCTCATTTGTAATTTTAAAAATGAACAAGATAATAATGATGATGGCTGCTGCAGCCTTAGCTTTGCCTCTGAGCGCAGCACAGCCAGCCAAGAAGACCGCAAAGGTCAAGAAAGTAAATAAAAAAGAAGTGAAGGCTACCAAAAAATGGGACCACGAACAAGTTGTGGAACTCATCAAGAAGGTGAACACCTACTGGCAGACCAATAATAAGGCAGAGGTTCGCGCTTTCTGGGATAATGCTGCTTATCATACAGGCAACATGGAGGTTTACAAGATGCTCAAAGACCAGAAGATGCTCGACTACTCGATCCGCTGGGCTGAACACAACGACTGGACAGGCGCAAGAGAGGCTAATCCTGCCAAATGGAAATACAAACCATACGGCGAGGGGAAAGAGCACGTGCTCTTCGGAGACTGGCAGATCTGCTTCCAGACCTACATCGACCTCTATAATATCGAGGCCGCCAAGGGGAATGCAGAAGCTTCTGAATTTATGGTAAAACGTGCCAAAGAGGTAATGCACTACGAGGCTTACTCTCAGCCAACAGATTACTGGTGGTGGAGCGATGCCCTCTATATGGTAATGCCGGTAATGACCAAGATGTACAAGTTGACTGGCGATACCAAATATCTCGACAAGCTCTACGACAATCTCCTCACTACCGACGAGATCATGCTTGACAAGGAGACCAACCTCTACTTCCGTGACGGCAAGTATGTCTATCCTAAGCACAAGAGTGCAAACGGAAAGAAAGACTTCTGGGCTCGTGGCGACGGATGGGTTCTTGCCGGTCTGGCTAAGGTGCTCCAGGATATGCCTAAGGACTACAAGCACTACCAGTTCTTCGTAGATAAATTCCAGAAATTAGCTAAGGCTGTGGCAGAAATCCAGCAGCCAGAGGGTTACTGGACCCGTTCTATGATGGACCCAGAACATGCTCCAGGTCCTGAGACCAGCGGTACTGCCTTCTTTACCTATGGTATGCTTTGGGGTGTAAACAACGGATTCTTAGTCAAGAAAGAATACAAGAAGACCATCGAACGCGCCTGGACCTATCTCACAGAGACCGCCGTTCAGGAAGATGGCAAGGTGGGCTACGTACAACCTATCGGCGAGCGTGCCATCCCAGGACAAACCGTTGATGCAAATTCTCAGGCTAACTTCGGAGTGGGCGCTATGCTCCTCGTAGCTTGCGAATACGACAAGTATCTGGCTACGAAATAAACAACATTTCTAATAATAAAACCAACCTATAATTATGAGACAAAGACTTTTCATTACATTAGGTATGGCAAGTTTGGCAATGGCAACCTTTGGTATGAAGAAACCAAAGGCTGCCATTAAGCCGTTGAATGCGGCGACAGTCCAACAACCAAGCTATACCGAATGGCACGACCTGCAGGTGAATGCCATCAATCGCTTTCCATTACACACCAACTTCTTCACCTATTCCCCAGAGGATATGGTCTATGAAGAGGGTGGCAAACTGGTGAGCAGAGATTTGGCTCAAGTCAACAAGACCATGAGCAAGAATTATCTGTCATTGGAAGGAACATGGAAATTCAACTGGGTAGAGAATGCCGATCAGCGCCCTACCGATTTCTACAAGGTTGACCTTGACGACTCCAACTGGAAGCCAATCATCGTACCTGGCAACTGGGAAATGTATGGCTACGGAGTTCCTGAATACGTAAATGTGGGCTTCGGATGGCGCGGACATTTCGATGAGCAACCTCCTGCAGTTCCTACCAAGGACAACCACGTAGGTTCTTACCGCCGCATCATCAATATTCCAGAAAACTGGGATGGCAAGCAGGTAGTAGCCCACTTCGGTAGCGTTACTTCCAACATCTATCTCTACGTAAATGGCAAATTCGCCGGTTATGCAGAAGACAGTAAGGTAGCAGCCGAATTCGACATCACTCCATACTTGAAGAAGGGCAAGAACCTCATCGCTTTCCAGACATTCCGCTGGTGTGACGGTTCATGGGATGAAGACCAGGACTTCTGGCGCCTGAGTGGTGTGGCTCGTGAATGCTATCTCTTCGCTCGTGATGCAAAATTGCAACTGGAAGATGTACGCGTGACTCCAGACCTCGTCAACAACTACAAGGATGGCGTACTCCATATCTCTACCAAGGTTAAGGGAACAGGCAAACTGAACTTCATTCTCTTCGACAAAGAGGGCAAGCAGGTGGCTACAGCTACAGGCTTGGCAAAGAACGGAACAGCCAACATTACGATGAACGTAGAGAATCCACACAAGTGGAATGCAGAGACACCTTATTTATATACCCTTCAGGTTTCCCTCTCAAGCGCGCTGAAGAATGGCAACATGAAATCAGCAAGCATCACTCCTGTAAAGGTAGGTTTCCGCAAGGTGGAAATCAAGAACAAGCAATTCCTCGTGAATGGCCAGCCTGTACTCATCAAGGGTGCCAACCGTCATGAAATCGACCCAGACGGCGGATATGTAGTAAGCATGGAACGCATGATTCAGGACATCAAGATCATGAAGCGCCTGAACATCAACGCCGTTCGTACCTGCCACTATCCTGATGACCCACGCTGGTATGATCTCTGCGACGAATACGGAATCTACCTCGTAGCAGAAGCCAACCAGGAGAGCCACGGTTTCCAGTATGGCGATGATGCAGCTGCCAAGAAGCCGATGTTTGCCAAGCAGATTATGGAGCGCAACCAGCATAATGTCTCTATCTACTTCAATCATCCTTCTGTTGTGACATGGAGTTTGGGTAATGAGACCGTGATGGGCGACAATTTCCTCCAGGCTTACAAGTGGATAAAATCACAGGACCAGAGCCGCCCAGTACAGTATGAGCAGGCCCGCCAGGGAGAAGGCACAGACATCTTCTGCCCAATGTATTATCCTGTAAAGAACTGCGAGAATTACTGCAAGAACCCAAATAGCAAGATGCCGCTCATACAATGCGAGTACAACCATACGATGGGTAACTCTGGCGGTAATCTGAAAGAATACTGGGATCTGGTACGCAAATATCCTATCTTCCAAGGTGGTTTCGACTGGGATTTCGTGGATCAGGGCTTGCATCGCAGCATCATGATTCCGATGAAGGTAAAACCAGAATTGCTGACCAATGAGCAGCTCCGACAGATAGAATATACTTATGGTGGCGACTACAACAATTACGACCCAAGCGACAACAACTTCAACTGCAACGGAATTGTAGGTCCAGACCGCCAGCTCAATCCTCATGCCTACGAGGTGGCTTACCAGTACCAGAACATCTGGGCTACCCTGAAGGATGCAGCTAAGGGCGAAGTGAACGTGTATAACGAAAACTTCTTCCGCGATCTGAGCAACTATGCTTTGGCATGGAGCCTCATCGAAGATGGTGTGGAGACACAGAACGGCACCATCGCCGACATCGACGTAGCCCCTCATCAGACCAAGACCTTCACCCTCCCTTACGACCTCACCAAGGCAAAGGGCAAGGAGATTTTCCTCAACATCGACTTCCGCCTGAAGAAGGCTGAACCGCTGATGGAAGCAGGACAGATTGTTGCCTACAACCAGTTGGTAGTAAAGGAGAAAAAGTGCTGCGGTCATTGTTCAGACAAATTGGCTAAGGCTCAGGACGGCAAGAAGGTAAAGACCAAGTTCACAGACAAGAAGGGCGAACAGGATATTACCGTTTCAACAGCCGACCTGACAGTAAAGGTAAACCGCACTACCGGTCTTATCTCTGAATACACCTATCAGGGCAAGTCATTCCTCGGCGAAGGCGGTACCTTGAAGCCAAACTTCTGGCGTGCTCCTACAGATAATGACATGGGTGCAGGATTCCAGAAGAAATTCAAGGTATGGAAGAACCCTAAGATGGAACTGCGCGGAATTACCGTAGAGAAGAACAAGAAGACCAATACCTATACCATCTGCGCCAACTACAATATGCCAGAGGTAATGGGCAAGCTGGAACTGATCTATCAGATTATGGCAAACACAGGTGCCGTAAAGGTGACCGAGAACTTCATCGCTACAGAAGGCGAGAAAGTAAGCGATCTCTTCCGCTTCGGTATGCTGATGCAGTTGCCATACGAAATGGACAAGAGCCAGTACTACGGCCGTGGCCCTATCGAAAACTACTCCGACCGTGAGGACTGCATGAAGATAGGTATCTACAGCAACGATGCAGACAACCAGTACTTCCCTTACATCCGCCCACAGGAAAGTGGAACCAAGGGCGATATCCGTTGGTGGAAACAGACTGACGCTGCAGGCTTCGGATTCATGGTCAAGAACTGCAAGCCATTCTATGCAAGCGCCCTCCACTTCGATACAGACGAGTTGGATGATGGCGATGAGAAAGATCAGCGCCACAGTTTCAACCTGAAGAAGTCAAAATACACCAACCTCTTCCTCGATGGCGAGCACATGGGTGTAGGCGGCGAGAACTCTTGGGGCGCATGGCCTTTGGAGAAATACCGCATTCATTATGGCGACAAGACTTTCAGTTTTGCCATTATCCCATTGAGCAAATAGGAAAGAACCCGTTAGATTGAGGCTCATCAGACAAAAAATAGAGCTTATGAGCAATAATCCAACATATTTAATCAGAAAATCCACCCCATTTGGAGTGGATTTTCTGTATCTTTCCTCTATAAAAGGATAATGATTTCCCTCGCATAGGGTAACTAAAACCA
>OGIG01001366.1_pt1 | contig 14317 bp, 9 predicted proteins | sample 1571601 | NCBI WGS metagenome assembly OGIG01 (sample SAMEA2581953, study PRJEB24529) | metagenome | biome: Human gut stool | place: China | collected 2011 | reverse complement strand
TACAAGAAGCTATGGCTGGTGGTATCCTTGCTGGTTATCCAATGGTAGATGTTAAGGCAACATTATTTGATGGTTCATACCATGATGTAGACTCATCAGAAATGGCTTTCAAAGTTGCTGCATCACTAGCTTTAAAAGAAGCAAAAAATAAATGTAAACCTGTACTTCTTGAACCTATAATGAAGGTTGAAGTAGTAGTTCCTGAAGAATATTTAGGAAATGTTATGGGTGACTTAACTTCAAGAAGAGGTAAACCAATGGGTAATGAATCAAGAGGAAATGCACTTTCAATAGTTGCAATGGTTCCACTTGCTGAAATGTTTGGATATGCTACAAGTTTAAGAAGTAATTCTCAAGGAAGAGCAACATTCCAAATGCTTCCAGATCATTATGAAGAAGTACCTAGAAATATTGCAGAAGAAATAATTAAGAAAAATGGTGCAAAATAAGTATCAAACTACTTGATAAATTTAAGTAGTTTAGATAAAATATAATAGTAAATCAAATAAAGGAGGAAATTAAAAATGGCAAAAGAAAAATTTGATCGTTCAAAACCACACGTTAATATTGGTACAATTGGACACGTAGATCATGGTAAAACAACTTTAACTGCAGCAATAAGTGCAGTATTATCAAAAAAAGGTTTAGCACAACAAGTAAAATTCGATAGTATTGATAAGGCACCAGAAGAAAAAGAGAGAGGTATCACAATCAATACAGCTCATATCGAATATGAAACTGAAAAGAGACACTATGCACACGTTGACTGTCCAGGACATGCTGACTATGTTAAAAACATGATCACAGGTGCTGCACAAATGGACGGAGCAATATTAGTTGTTTCTGCAGCTGATGGTCCTATGCCACAAACAAGAGAACACATCTTACTTGCTAGACAAGTTGGTGTTAAATATATCGTTGTTTACTTAAACAAATGTGATATGGTTGATGATCCAGAATTATTAGAATTAGTTGAAATGGAAGTTAGAGACTTATTATCAAGCTATGATTTCCCAGGAGACGAAATTCCAATTATAAAAGGATCTTCATTAAAAGTTCTAGAAAGTACATCTACAGATCCTAATGATCCTGTATATGCACCTATGAAAGAATTAATGGATGCAGTTGATAGCTATATCCCAACACCAGAAAGACCAATCGACCAACCATTCTTAATGCCAGTTGAAGACGTATTTACAATCACAGGACGTGGAACAGTTGCAACAGGTAGAGTAGAAAGAGGACAAGTAAAATTACAAGACGAAGTTGAAATTATCGGTCTTACAACAGAAAGAAGAAAAACTGTTGTTACAGGTGTAGAAATGTTCAGAAAATTATTAGACCAAGCAGAAGCTGGAGATAACATTGGTGTTTTATTAAGAGGTATTGATAGAAAAGACATCGAAAGAGGTCAAGTTCTATGTAAACCAGGAACAATTCATCCACATACAAAATTCACTTCAGAAGTTTATGTATTAACTAAAGAAGAAGGTGGAAGACATACACCATTCTTCAACGGATACAGACCACAATTCTATTTCAGAACAACAGACGTTACAGGTGTTATTGAATTACCTGCTGGAACAGAAATGGTTATGCCTGGAGATAACGTATCAATGACAATCGAATTAATTACACCTATCGCTATCGAAAAAGGATTAAGATTCGCTATTCGTGAAGGTGGTAGAACAGTTGGTTCAGGAGTTGTTGCTGATATAATAGCATAATTTATGAATTTAATTAAAAGATGCAATGAAAATTGCATCTTTTTTGTTTTTTTACTTGCATTTTTATAAAAACAATAATAAAATATAAACATTATAAATATATTTAAACAAAGAAATTGCTTAAAATTAAATAACATTTAGGAGGAAAAACAATGAAGATTATATTAGATGCAATGGGAGGAGACAATGCGCCTGATGCCAATATAAAAGGTGCGATAAATGCAATAAATAAAGTAAAAGCAGAGGTTATACTAGTAGGAAAAGAAGAAGTAATAAGAAAAAGAGTAAAAGAATTATATGGAAAAGAAATAGAAGAAATATCAGATAGATTAAAAATAAAAAATGCTACAGAAACTATAGAAATGGAAGATACACCAACACTTGCAATAAAACATAAAAAAGATTCATCAATGGTAGTAGGATTTAAAATGCTAAAAGAAGATGAAGGAGATGTATTTATTTCAGCAGGAAATTCAGGAGCATTATTAACAGGAGCAACATTAATAGTAGGAAGAATAAAAGGAATAGATAGACCAGCATTAGCAGGAATTTTGCCATCATATAAAAGTCAATTATTATTAATAGATTCTGGATCAAATACAAATTGTAAGCCTATTAACTTATTGCAATTTGCTCAAATGTCTACAATATACTTAAAAAATACATTTGGAATAGAAAAGCCAGCAATAGGTTTATTAAATATAGGGACAGAAGAAACTAAAGGAAATGAATTAGTTAAAGAAAGCTATAAATTACTAAAAGAAAAATCAGAAGAATTAGATATAAACTTTATAGGAAATGTAGAAGGTAGAGATGCATTTTCAGGTAAAGTAGATGCAATTGTAACAGATGGATTTACAGGAAATGTTTTTCTAAAAACAGCTGAAGGATTAGGAAAATTTGTAAAAAGAACACTAACAGAGAGTTTTACAAAAAATTTATGTACAAAATTACAATATTTAGTAGCCAAAAAGCCAATAAAAAGTATGTCAAAAGCAATGGATTATAAATCTTATGGTGGAGCATTATTTTTAGGGGTAAAAAAACCAGTAGTAAAAGCTCATGGAAGTAGTGACGAATTATTATTTGAATATACAATTATTCAAGCAGAAAAATTTGTACAAAATAAAGCGGTACCAAAAATGATTGAAGAATTTGAAAAGACAAAAGCTATGGTAAAATAAAAATTGCAATAATATTAAGGGAGTAAAAGAGCAATAAAAAGTGATTTAAATACCTAATATGATAGCAATTTTGAACGGTTAGTATAAAAATTAATTATATTAATAAATATACTTGACAAAAACATAAACATATATTATAAAAGAACTATAAGATAAAAATACAACAATATTTTTAAAACTTGAGAGGAGGTGAACTCGCACAAATGAGTTCAGAAGAAGTATTAGAAAAGGTAAAAGGAATAATAGTTGAGCAATTAGGTGTTGCTGAAACAGCTGTAACAATGGAAGCATCTTTTATTGATGATTTAGGTGCTGATTCACTTGATATAGTTGAATTAATAATGGCATTAGAAGAAGAATTTGATATTGAAATTCCAGATGCTGATGCAGAAAAAGTTGTAACAGTAGGAGATGTAGTTGACTACATAAAAGAAAATGTTTAATTTTAAATGTTAATTGTTATAAAATTATAAATAAAAAAGAACTTAAATGAACATAAATTAAAATGTTTCATAAAAGTTCTTTTTTAAAATTTGAATTAATGAATTTTAATTTTTATACATTTGTTAAAATATTTATATAATTTTTGCTAAAATAATTAAAATAATCAAATATTCCCTTTCTATTAATTTTGTATGAAGTAAGAATCTTGGTTGAAGTAATTAAATTATTTTCTGAATAAATATCAATAGTTCCAAGAAAATAATTTTCTGCAACAGGAGCAACTAAATAAGATTTACATTTTATTTTTATATCCAAATTATTTATTTTGTCTTTTTTTAATGGAATTATTTCATGTTCAAGCATTTCATATTTTAAACAAATATTTTGGGTTATTCCCTTTTCTATATAAAAATCGTTTAAATTTTCTTTTTGCCATGTATCAAATTTTTCTTTAATTAGAGTATTTAAGTTAACAGGTTCATATTCTTTAAAAATATATTCAATTAATTTTATACTATCTTTTGTTCTAAAGTTTTTTGTATCTGCCCCAAGCACAACACAAATTATATCCATATTTCCTCTTTTACAAGCTGTTACTAGGCATCTATTTGCACCATTTGTAAAACCAGTTTTTATTCCATATATACCATTTAATGTACCTAATAGTTCATTTGTATTTGATAAAGTTTTGGTATAGTTATTTATTGTTACAGTATAACTCTTTGTTCCCACAATTTGTGCAAAATCTTTGTTTTTTAATGCATAATTTGAAAGAAGAGCAAGTTCATATGCTGTTGTATAATGTTCATCATTATCTAAACCATGTGGTGTTACAAAATGTGTATTTTCCAAATTTAATTTAGCAGCTTTGTCATTCATAAGTTTAGAAAAATCTTCTATACTTCCTCCAACATGTTCAGCAAGTGCAACTGCTGCATCATTTCCAGAACATAACATTAATCCATATAGCAAGTCTTTAACAGTGATTTTATCTCCTGTTTTAAGCCCTAACCTTGAACCTCCTGTTCCAGCAGATTTTTTAGAAACCTCAACTATATCATTTAAGTTACCATTTTCTAACACAATTATACAGGTCATAATTTTTGTTGTAGATGCCATTTTTCTTTTTTCTTTTTCATTTTTTCCATATAAGATTGTATTTGAATTTCTGTCAATAACAATTGCTGCTCTTGAATTTATATTTGGAAATTCGTCTGGTTTAGAGGTTGTTTCTACAATTGTATCATTTATTAATGAATCATCATTTAATGGTTCATTTATATCATCTGCATATATAATTGTAGAAGAAACTAAAAAAAATAATATAAAAAAAGATATAAATATTCTAAAAAATTTATACATAAAATCACCTATATAATTTATATTTTAAAAGATAAATTATATTCTATATAAAATAAAAATCAGATAAAAATTATACAAAGCTAGGGGAATAAGTAAAAATCGAATTAATTTACGTAAAATGTTGATTTTGTAATGAAAATGTAATATAATTGTAATATAGGACGCATTTTTATGGCTAGGAATGAAAATGATAGTTCCGTAGCATAAAAAATGTTACAAAAAAATTAATTAAAAAGTGCTAAAAAAGCGGTATTGACTTATTATAATAAGATAGTAAAATATATATAGAAATGTGTCATTAAATAAAAGAAGGAGAGTTAATTAAAATGAAAGTTAAAAAAATTCTTTTAAGTATTATAAGCATGTTGGTGTTAATATCATTAGCATTAACAAGCAAAGTATTTGCAGCTGATGTTTCAGTTTATTTTGGAATAATCCAAAAAGGACCATCAGGATGGGGATATGCCATAGGAGACCCAACGAACGGAGGATCACAAATATGGAATATAGTTAAATATAAGGGAAGTAACAAAGCTTCAGGCTATGATTGGAAAGACGCATATTGTGCAAGAGCAGGTAGAGGATTAGGAAATATGACAACAGGTGTTGCAGATACTGAAGTCCATAATTACGTAAATGCGTTTAATATGAGAACTGAAAAAGAAACAATTCTAAATTATGGATCAGATGCAACATTAAATGGTCAAGTAAATAGAATATTACCTACAGCAAATACAAAAATAGCAGGAACAGAAGTTACATGTTATGATGCAATACTTTCTGTAGCTGATTTAGTATATTTAAGAGAAGATGCAAATAAAGATAGCTATAAAGAAGAATTAATGACAAAAGCATTAGAAAAGACTGTAAATCAATATAGTGATTATAATTATAAAATTACCGAAGATGATATAATTGCTGTGCAACAAGCTGTAATCTGGTATTTTACAAACTATGATGAAACTAAATATAATTTATTAGAAAATGCAAGCTGGTTAAGTTATGTAACAGATACAACAACAACTTATACAAGTTTAAATGATTACAGACCAAATGGACAAGGTTCAAATGATGAAGGACCACAAAGACAAGAACAAGCAGTTGCTTTATATAAATACTTAATAAATACAGCAATAGAAAATGCAAAAAATTCAAATTATAAAGGTATAAACCCTGTAACATTATATACAAATATAGCAGATATAACAGGAACACAACCAATAATTATAATTGAAAAAGGTGAAGAAAAAGAATTTGACTTAGCTTTAAGAAAATATATAACAAAAGTAGATGATCATGAATTAACAAATAGTAATGAAACAAGAATACCAAATCCTAATACAACAAAATTAGAATCTGGAGAAGAAACAACAGCTCAGTATAATCACAGAAAAAATCCTGTAAAAGTAAAAACAGGAAGTAAAGTTACATATAATTTAACAATATATAATGAAGGCGAAGTTGCAGGAAGAGCAACAAAAATTTCTGATCAATTACCAACTGGTTTAAAATTAGATACAACAGGAACAGTAACATCAGAAAAAGGAAATGTGTACCAAATATCTGTAGATGCAAATAATAAAGTAACAATAGTAACAGATGGAACAAATAATATAAATGCATTTGATGGAACAAATTTAGATAAAGATACAGTTTCAATTGTATGTGAAGTAACACAAACTGCAAGTACACAAAGTGATATAATTTTAACAAACTTAGCATGGATTGCAGAAGAAGTTAATGCATCAACAAATACTGTAATTATAAATCAAAAAGGAGAAGACAGAGACTCAGAACCATCAACAATTGATACAAAAACTGCAGATCAATTAAAAACAACTGATATTGGATATACAGGAAAAGATAATTATTCAAAAGAACAATTAAATGATAGCACAAAATACTTTAAAGGTGGTCAAGATGATGACGACTTTGAAAAAGTAATATTAGAACAAGATACAAGAAAAGTAGATTTAGCATTAAGAAAATATATAGTATCTATTACAAATAACTCAAATACAACAATATTAGATGGAAATAACTCTAGGGTACCAGATGTAAAAGAAGATTCATTACTTACAGGAACAACAGCAACATATAACCACAAAAAAGACCCTGTAGAAGTTGAAGAAGGAAGTTTAGTAAATTACAAATTAACAATATATAATGAAGGAAATATGGCAGGAAGAGCAACAAAAGTTGTTGACCAATTACCAGCAGGTCTTGAATTTGTAAGTGTTGTAAGTGGAAATTTTGAAAAAGATACCTATAATGAAACAACAAATAAGTTAACATTAAAAAGAAAAGATGGAAATGGAACTAATTTACCAGCATATGAAGAAGGAAAATTAGTAGAAAATTCAGAAACAATAGAAATACAATGTAAAGTAACAGCAAAAGCTGACAAAGAAAATAACAAAGTTCTTACAAATATTGCTTGGATTGAGGATCAAGTTGATGAAGCAGGAAGACAAACAGATAGAGATTCAACTCCAGGAAATACAAATGTGCCAGGAAGCTTAGTTACAACAGACAATGGTTATACAAATAATGATTCAACAGATTTAAATAACAAAGATCATTATTTTGAAGGTCAAGAAGATGATGACGACTTTGAAAAAGTTGTATTAAAACCAAAAGCATTTGACTTAAAATTAATTAAAAGAATAGTAGAAGTAAATGACCAAGAAGTTCCAGAAAGAATTAAAAATGTTGATGTAAGTAAATTAAATACAAAAGATGAAAATGGAAATTTAATAACAACAGCAGATTATGACTTAGACAAAACACCAGTTCAAGTTAAAAAAGGTGACATTGTAAAATACACATTCAGAATTTACAATGAAGGTGACATAGATGGTTTTGCTTCTGAGATTACAGAAGATATACCAGAAGGATTAGAATTTATATATTCTACAAAGCAAGCAGATGAATTAGATGCTGATACAACATTAACAGCAGAGGAAAAAGCTGCAATTAAGTTTAACCAAAGCATGTTATGGGTATATGATAGTAGTAAAATAGATGCAAACGGAAAAATATTAGAAATAAAAACAGATTATCTATCAAAAGAAGTATCAGAAGATAATTTAATAAAAGCATTTAATAAAGAAACACAAGAAATTGATTATAAAGAAGTATCTGTAATGTTAAAAGTTATAACAGAAGATACAACAGGAAAAATAATAAGAAATGAAGCATGTATTTCTGAAGATTCTGATAAAGATGGAAATGATGTAGATGATAGAGATTCAAATCCAAAAGAATGGAAAAAATATGAAGATGACGAAGATTATGACAATATAGTTCCAGGGGTATTTGACTTAGCATTAAGAAAATTCATAGTTGCTGTAAGCAAAGATGAAACAATTGAAAATACTGAATATATGAAAAATGAAGATGGAACATATACAAGAGCTCCAAAAGTAGATACAAGTAAATTAAATACAAAAGATGAAAATGGAAAATTAATTACAACTGCAATTTATAACCATACAAAAGAACCAGTACAAGTTCAAAAAGGAAACTATGTAGTATATATGTTAAGAGTATACAATGAAGGAAGTATGGCAGGATATGCAGCACAAATAAAAGATCACTTACCAGAATATTTAGAATTTGTTGACGGAGACTTTAACAAAAAATATGGATGGGAAGTAAGTGAAGATGGAAGAACAGTTACAACAAAATACTTATCAGATGATAAATATTTAATAGAAGCAGCAGTAGAAAAAAACGGAAAAATTGAATTGGACTATAAAGATGTTCCAATTATGTGTAAAGTAAAATCTACAGCAAAAACAGGAGAAAAAGTTACAAATATAGCAGATATATCAATATATGAAGATGAAAAACATAAAGAAATAGGAGATAGAGATTCAAGCAAAGACAATGTAAAATTACCAGATGACAAAGACTTACCTTCATACAAAGATGATGAAAAAGGTGACTATATACCAGGTCAAGAAGATGATGATGACTTTGAAAAAGTAATAATCAAAAAATTTGACTTAGCATTAAGAAAATTTATTACAGCTGTAAATGATAAAGAAGTAACAACAAGAATTCCTGTACCTCAAATGGGAGAAGATGGAAATATTAAATATAATCATACAAAAGAACCAGTAGAGGTTACAACAAAAGATATAGTAACATATACATTAAGAGTATATAATGAAGGTGAAATTAATGGATATGCAAGCAAAGTATCAGACGATTTACCAGAAGGATTAGAATTTTTACCAGAAAATAGCTTAAATAAAGAAATGAGATGGGTAATGTATGATAAAGATGGAAAAGAGACAACAAATGTAAAAGATGCAGTAAAAATTACAACAGATTACTTATCAAAAGAACAAGGTGAAGAAAGAATGAAACAAGATTCTAGCCTAAAAGAAAATCCAAATTTAATAAAAGCATTTGATACAAGCAAAGATATTTCAGATACAAATCCAGATTATAAAGAAGTAAAAATTGCATTTAAAGTAGTAGAACCAAATAGTTCAAAGAAAATACTAGTAAATGCAGCCCAAATATCAGACGATTCAGATGAAGACGGAAATGAAGTAGATGATGAAGACTCTATTCCAGATAAATGGAATGAAGGTGAAGATGACCAAGACAAAGAATATGTTAAATTAGTTGAATTTGACTTGGCATTAAGAAAATGGGTAACACAAGCAATAGTAATTGAAAATGGAAAACAAACAGTAACAAACACAGGACATCAACCATATGATGATCCAGAAGCAATAGTAAAAGTTGAATTACATAGAAAGAAATTAAAAGATGTTACAGTTAAATTTAAATATTCAATAAGAGTAATAAATGAAGGTGACATTGAGGGTTATGCAAAAGAAGTAACAGATTATATACCAGAAGGATTAAAATTTGTTGCAAGTGACAACCCAGGTTGGACAGATAAAGGAAATAATGTAATTACAACAAGATTATTAGAAAATACATTATTAAAACCAGGAGAATATGCAGATGTTGAAGTATTATTAACATGGGTAAATAATGAAAATAATATGGGATTAAAAACAAACATTGCAGAAATTTCTGAAGACTATAATGATAAAGGTGTACCGGATAGAGATTCAACACCAAACAATAAAAAAGATGGTGAAGATGATATAGATGACGCACCAGTAATGTTATCAATTTCAACAGGTAAAGAAAAAGTATTTATAATACTAGGAGTAACAGTATTAATTACAATTGCTGGAGGAGTAGTTCTTATAAAGAAATTTGTATTATAATAAAATAAAGAAACTGTAATAAAATATTGCAGTTTCTTTTTGTATATGGTATAATTTTTACTGTAAGAGCTAAGTGCTCTAAAACAAAAGAGGTGAAAACATGAATCAAATATTATCTACGGAAAATATAAGTAACAAAGGAAAATATAATAAAGGTAGTCAAAAAGATATAAAAACAGTAATAAAATTTTTTGCTATAATATTAATAATATTTGGAATATTTATTACAGCTAGTAGTTCATATGCATTATATAAAAATAACGAAAAAAAAGAAGTTCCAACAACAAAACCGGAAATTGTTTTAGAAAATAAAAATGAAGACCAATTAATATTAAAAGTAATGCATGGTCAAATTATAGACAATGTTATATATTATTGGAATAATGAAGAAGAAAATAAAATAAATGGAAATGGTGGAAAATATGTTGAAAAAACTTTAGATATACCAAATGGAGAAAATACACTTCATGTTATTGCAAAAGATATAAATAACATGACACAAGAAGTTAATAAAACATATACAAAAACAGCTCAAAGTGGAAATGTAAATATAGAAATAAAATTATCAGGAAATAACATATCAATTTCATTTACATCAGAAGAAAAAATATCATATATAAAATATAATTGGGATGATGAGGAAGAAAAAGAAGTAGAAGTAAATGATACACAATATAAAACAGAAATAGAGGCTATAAAAGGGGAACATACATTAACTGTTTATGCAGTAGATGAAAATGGAAATGAAACAAAAGAGGTTAAAAAAATAATAGGTACAACAAAACCAAAAATACAAATATCAAAAGGTGATGATTGTTTTGTTATAACAGCAACAGATGAATCTGGAATAGATAAAGTTGTAATTAAAAGAACATCAGATAATAAATCATTTACAATGAAAGCAAAAGATAACGAAAAAGAATACAAATGTGAATTCCCTTTAGAAGAAGGTGAAAATAGAATAGAAATAACAGTATATAATATAAATGGTGCAACAGAGCAAGCAAAAGCTAAGTTGACAAAAAAATAAAAATCAGCCCTCTAGGCAATAGAGGGCTGTGAAACGTAAAAGAGGGAAAATTTAATGAGTTTTTTTCAAGTATTATCATATTTCGTGATATATTCCTTTTTAGGATGGATATTAGAATCAATTTTTAGGTCTTTTTGTGAAAAAAAACTTATAAATACAGGATTTTTAATTGGTCCAATATGTCCTATATATGGAGCAGGAGCAATAATTATGTTACTATTTATGGGACAATTAAAAGGAAAAACAATTGTACTATTTTTTGTATCAATGCTTGTACTTACAGTATGGGAATATGTAGTTGGAGTATTTTTAGAAAAAGTTTTTAAAACAAAATATTGGGATTATTCAGATCATAAAATAAATTTTCAAGGAAGAATTTGCTTGACAAATTCTATATTTTGGGGTTTACTAGGTGTAGGGTTTATTAATTATATACATCCATATATATTAAGTTTAATAAATATGGTGGATGTAAATATTTTTAAAAATATAATTTATATTTCAATAACTATAATTATAATTGATACAATTATAAGCATAATAAAGGTTATAAATATAAAACCTGCATGGCAAAAAGTTAAAGATTTAAATAATGAAATAAAAGATAAGCTAAAGGAAATAAAAGAATCTTCGAAACTTAACAAACAAAAGGTACCAGAAGAAGTAAATAAAACAGTAGTTGAATTAGAAAAAAGAAGAAATAAAATTACAAGAAAATTATATAAATATGTATATAGATTAAAAAATGCATTTCCAGCAATAGATACAAAGGAAATAACAGAAATATTAAATAAAAAAATAACATTTAAAAAAAATAAAACAAATGAAAAAGGGAGGAAATAATGGTACAAGAGGTATATATAATAGATGACGATGATTCATCAATATTGGTTTTTAGAGAATTATTTAAAAATGACCCTGAATATAAATTTATAAATATCAAGTCAGAGCAAATTGATGTTGCGTTAAAAAATATTCCATCTTTAATAATTATAAATGAAGATGCAGTAGATAGAGATGTTGTAGAACTTTGCAAACAGATTAGAACAGATGAAGATAATACAATTACTCCAGTTATAGTAGTATCTTCAAATAGTGAAAAATCTCATAGAGTAAAAATATTGCAAGAAGCAATAGAATATTTTATAAAAAAACCAGTAGATGAAGAGTATTTATATTATACTATAAAAAATTTAAATAGATTACTTACAATAAATAGAAGAATCAGTCCTCTTACAGGATTGCCAGGAAATGTACAAATTCATGCAGAGTTAAAAAAGAGAATATTAAATAGAGAGCCATTTTCAGTGTTATATTTAGATTTAGATAATTTTAAAGCATATAATGATGTATATGGATTCTTAAAAGGTGACGAAATTATAGAATTCACAGCAGAAACAATATGCAAATGCTTACATAGTGCATATAATGAAAATGTATTTATTGGGCATATAGGTGGAGATGATTTTGTAGGAATAATTCCGGACTTACACTGTGATAAAGTATGTCAACAAATACTTGCAACATTTGATGCAAAATCTCTTAAGTTTTTTACACAGGAAGATCGAGAAAAAGGTTATATAGAAGTTGCAAATAGAAAGGGAATAATAGAACAATTTCCACTTACTTCTTTGTCAATTGGAGTTGTTGTTGCAGATGTTGGAAGATTTCATAATATACTAGAAATAGGAGAGGTTGGAGCCCAAGTAAAACATGCGGCAAAATCTGTAATGGGAAGTAGTTATGCAATTGATAGAAGAAAAGAAGGATAGCAATAGATTTAAAATATATATTGCATTACGTGAGATGGAAGGAAGAATAAAAATGAAATTAAACAAAAGAAATTCAAAAGGAATAACTTTAATTGCTTTAATTGTAACAATTATTGGAATTTTAATATTGGCAAGTGTAAGCATAAATATCTTGTTTGGAGAAAATGGCATAATAGAAAAAACAAAGAGAGCAAGAGGGGAATATAATAATTCTCAAATCGCGGAACAACAGGATTTGGAAGAAGTAGAAAAACAATTAGCTGAATATGAAAATACATTACCTGAAAATACAGCTCAAAATCCACAAAATGCTGGAACACAGGTTAAGATGCCTTCAAGTTGGTATACTACAATACCTGCTTATATTTCAACGGAAGATGGAAAAACAATTAAAAGGTCAGTAAAGGTAGCTAGTGTTGTGGCTGTTGCAACAGGAAATGGTGAAACAGTACCAGTACCTAATGATTTTTACTATGTGGGAGGAACAATATCATCTGGAGTAGTAATATCAGACAACAAGGAAGATCAAAATAAATATGTAGATGAAGAAAATGGTGATGTTCCAGCGGGAGTTGTATATAATGAAGATGGAACAATAAATAAAGAAAGTTCTGATTTAAAAGGAAATCAATTTGTATGGATACCTGTTGAAGCAAATAATTATAAAAAAATGGATTTAGGTAAAGCGAATGCAAATTGGGAAAAACAAACTAATACGGCAGAATTACCACAAATACAAAAATATGGTGGATTTTATATAGGGAGATATGAAGCTGGAACAAGTGAGATTACATTATCAACTGGAATAGATTTTGCTGGCCAAAATACAGCATCTGGCTGGCAAAATTCAAAATTTTCAATAAGAAATGGATTAAATCAAACATCAACAGGAAAGATAACGCAAAAAGCCGGAGAAATACCATATTATCATGCAGATTATGAAACTGCTCTAAAGTTATGCAATGATATGTATCAAACAGAATATATACAAAGTGGATTGGTAACAGGAACAATGTGGGATGCTATGATGAAATTTATTGCTGGTGGTGATGACAGAATAATAACATCATTAAGTTCATGGGGAAATTATAATAATGGAAATGTAAAATATACTATAGGAAATGGAAGATATGCAGAGATAAATCCAGATAATGGAGAAATGACATCAAAATTTACAACAAGTGATGGACAATATCATTATGGAATAAACACAACAGCAATGTCGGAAGATGTAAAAAAGAAAAATATATATGATGCAGCAGGAAATTTATGGGAATGGACCCAAGAAGCTTCTTATCCAAATAACAAATCAGAATCATATATGCTTCATGGAGGAAGTTTTAAAAACAGTTTTTCTGTTAATCCTGCTTGTTATCGTGGATATGGTGCTGCAACAGGAACACATACAACACGTGGCTTTCGTCCAGCACTTTATATAAAATAAATTTATAATATTAAATGATGAATAAGTAAATAAAATTCCTAATATAAATAATATATAAAATATTTATATTAGGAGTTTTTTTATGGTTGTTTT
>OGIG01001355.1_pt1 | contig 14475 bp, 10 predicted proteins | sample 1571601 | NCBI WGS metagenome assembly OGIG01 (sample SAMEA2581953, study PRJEB24529) | metagenome | biome: Human gut stool | place: China | collected 2011 | reverse complement strand
TGATGCGATAGAGCAGATCCTCTCTGAATTCGCCATCGTTTACCATCTGCTGCAGGTTGCGGTTGGTGGCGCAAACCAGTCGTACGTTGATGGGAATCTGTGTGCTTCCCCCCACTCTTACGATGCTTCTGCGTTGCAGGGCGGTAAGGAGTTTTGCCTGAAGGCCATAGGATAGGTTTCCTATCTCATCCAGAAAGATGGTGCTGCCGTCGGCAAGCTCAAACTTACCCAGTTTATCCACCTTGGCATCAGTAAAGGCACCCTTCACATGACCGAAGAGTTCGCTCTCGAAAAGGGTTTCCGTGATAGCTCCCATATCCACAGGCAGCATCTTTTTCGTACTTCTTGTGGACATACGATGTATTTCATTAGCCAATACCTCTTTACCCGTTCCGTTTTCGCCCGTAATGAGGATGTTTGCATCGGTTGCGGCAACCTTTTCTACAATGCTTCTCAAATTGTTCATCACTTCGCTATCTCCCCAATACATCATGCCAGTCGAATCATTTCCTCCTTTTCTGCTGATAGTTTTATCTGTAGGCTTGTTCTTATCCCTTGCCTCTATCAGCGTACGAACCAATTTCTCATTTTCAAAAGGCTTCACGATGAAGTCGGCGGCACCTTCCTTGATGCCTGTTACGGCAAGTTGGATGTCGGCATAGGCGGTAAAGAGTACCACTTCGGTTTTCGGGCTGAGGCTCTTGATTTTCCTGAGCCAGTACAATCCCTCGTTTCCCGAATTGATTCCGCTGGAGAAGTTCATGTCGAGCAGCACCACGTCGGGATGCTCCTCTCTCAGCTTGGCTGGGATGGAGTTAGGGTTGGCGATGGTGATGATGCCATCGAATATGGGTTCCAGCAGCATCCTCACCGTAGTAAGAATGTTGCGGTTGTCATCAACAATCAATATCGTTCCTTGTTTCTTTATCATGGTGCAAAGTTACGAAATATCATAGAAAGTCGGTCCTGATTGTCTAATAATTAGACGAAAAAATGCCGATAGTGGCGCCAAAAGTTACTTTTCCTGCAGCTTTTGGCACCCTTATCGGCACTTGTTTATTCAAAATTCTGATTCCTGATGAGGAATTGCTTATCCTAAAAGGGGAATTACTTATTCCAAAAGGGGAGTTACAGCTCTATCGGAACCACTACTTTTATGCTGAAGTTGCGGCCCATATTGTAAACGCCTCTTCTGCCCGTCACCTGGTTTACGTCAAGATACTTCAGACGGCTCAGGTGGTTCTGGTAAGCACGGTTGGTAAGGTTCTCGCCCGAAAGATAGAGCGAGAAAAGGCGCTTGCCATGGAGCTTCACGTCGGTACCGGCATACATATTTAATAAGGTGTACGATGGCGTAGCGGTCTCCGTATCGTTGGCTGCGAAATAATGGTTCTGGCGGAGATTGCAATCCATCTGTAGCTTGACGAAGAGATGGTCGAAAGTCTTGCCGTCGCAGACAAACTCATACCTTACATCCGAAACCCAGCGAGGGGCTGGGGTGAAAGGCAGATACTTTGATTCGGATGGCTGATGCAACTGAACCGAGTTGACATACGAGAAGGTGTTGCCGATATGCAGATGCTCCACAGGGTGGATGTCGATGCTCGCCTCACCACCTAAGATGCGGGCGTCGCCCGATGTAAACTGATAGGCTGGCGTTTCGTCGATGAGGACAGGCTGTCCATTCTCATCCGCCAACTTCTCGCTATAGATATAATGGTTGATGCGATTGGCAAACAGAGAAAGGGAAGCCGAGATGATAGGCGAAGAATAATCCAAACCAAGGTCGAATTGCCAGCTGTTCTCTGGCTTCAGACGGGTGTTTCCCAACTCATATCGCTGGGTTCCCTCGTGCACGCCATTCGAAGACAATTCGCTGATATTTGGAGCACGGAATCCTCTTGCTAAGTTCAACTTGATATTGAAATCGGGCAGGATTTCGTAAGCCAAGCCGATGCTTCCGGTCACTCCCTCAAAGTTGCGCTTAAAGGCTTGAAAACGGAATGAATCATTCGATTCAGAACGATGCGATTCTGCATCATCCTCTTCTCTCAAAGCCTCGCTGTGCAGGTGGCGATGATCGTATCTGATGCCGCCGCTCAGGTTCAGCTTGCCTATTTTCTTGCTCACCGTGGCAAACACGCCGTAATCGAAGAGATGATAGGCTGGAATCAGGAACTCTGTTCCCTTGTTAATTGATTGCTGCCACATGCCGTTGATGCCCGTAGAGAACTTCCATCCATTCATTTCCGGCGAGAGATAATGCAGATCGTAATTCACGGTATGGAGCATGAAGTCGAGTCCGCATTCCTTCGGATTCTCTTCCTCCTCAAACTCCTGACGGCGGTTCTGCTGATAACCCAGGAGGAACTTCAGATTGCCATCGCCCAGGAACCAGGAATTATCAAGTACAGCCTTGTAATGATGAATCTGCTGATAAGGCATCGGCTTGCCATAGCTCTTGGCATCGTAGCCTTCCGGAATTTCCAGTTCGCCCGTTTTCTCATCTCTTTCTCCCTCTACGATGCCCGGAGTGAGATGATAATAATCGAGTGTGAGATGCGAATGCCCCTGGCGGTAGTTCCAGCCTAGAAGCTGCGAGAATGCCTGCTCTCTGAGTGATGAACCGAATACGTAACCATCGTATTTATTCTTGTAGGCATGCGCCATCTTTCCGCTGTAGCGGGTGTTCCATACAAATCCGCCCTGGTTGCCGGCAAAGTTGAGCGAATAATCGAAAAGTCCGTTGTTGGTTTGATAACCGGTAGAGAAATTTGCTCTCATGTCGCCTTTGGCAAGCGTTGGAGCAGAATGGAAGATGAGTACGCCAGCCATCGCATCCGAGCCATACATGAGGCTTGCCGGGCCTTTCAGAATCTCTACGGAATGAACCGAAGCGGGGTCGATTTCTATTCCGTGTTCATCGCCCCATTGCTGCCCTTCCTGTCTGATTCCATCGTCCACCACGACCACGCGGTTATAGCCCAGGCCACGGATCACAGGCTTTGAAATTCCGCTTCCCGTGGTAATCTGCGAAACGCCTGGCTGGTGGGCGATGGCGTCGATGATGTTGGTAGAAGGTTGCATTTCGAGCTGGCGGGCAGAAACGAAGGAGATGGGTGCGGGCGATTGCTTCAGTTTCTGGCTGCCCGTCAAGCCTGTTACCACCACTTCGTTCAGTTTCACGCTCGATTCCGTCAGCGGCTGGTGTCTGGTAGAATCGTTTGCCTCTTCTTCATGAATGTTAGCTTCCTTCTTATCATGATTTGCTCTGTTTATAGCCATAGCAGGGGCTGTTGCCGATGAGCACAGACTCATCAGCAATATTGATTTCAATATTGTTCTCATTATTTATTTTTATTACCTTATTTTATTCTTTTTCCTATCGATTAGAGATAAATCATCTGGGATTCATCGCGCAGAGCCTATTCGCCTGCAACTAATCATATAGAGACTATTCAGCTGGGATAAATCGTATAGAAACAATCCTGCTGAGATTCATCGTTTAGAGATAAATCTTCCGGGATTCATCGTTTAGATACAATCAATCCTTTAGAAGAAAAACAATTAGTGAAAAAGATAATAAGGTGGAGCACGGGTAGATTTTACCCCCTTCGCCCTACACAAGCAAGGAGAGCAGTAGGCACGGCGAGGGGAGAAATGAAGCACGGCGAGGGCAACCCAAACCACGAGGGATGGAGCCAGATAAGGAGTGCTTTGCAATTGGCAGAGCACACAGTCGTGCATGGTATTCTGCAGAGCTATCAGATGCCCGTCGTGATGAATATGATGGGCGCAATCTGCACAATAGAAACCAGCCTGACTTCCCTGCGCTTCCCCATGATGGTGAAACGTAACAACCAACAGCATCGGTATATAAACCAATAGCAGCAGCCAGGAAATTCTGATTCTCTTATGCGTTATCCTCTGCATTTATCTACAGTATTCTGTTTTTATTTGCAAATTTAATCATTTCTGTCGGGATTATTCTTAGGATTCCGATATTTTAACGAAGATTATTTGTTTTTCAGCAGGAAAGCCATGTAGAGGGGAAGAATGAAAGTTTGTGCTCATCACTCTTCCATTCTTTGAGATATTTCTCGATTTTTCGTTTAAACATCTGTTTTCTAATGATTTATGATTACTCTTGATGCCGTGCACGTTTTTCAAGGGACTTTTCTTGAATTCATGCACGTTTTCCAAGGGACTTTTCGCTCTATTCTGCCACTTTTTCAAGGGACTTTTGGTTGCAAAAATACAAACTTTCCTTTTAAAAGGGAAAGAAAACGGCAATTATTTCTTTTTTAAAAGGAAAGTTTTTCCTTTCTCTCCTATTATTTTTGTACTTTTGCAACATTATTTTTTAATAGGCGTACCCGATTCCAGGGGGATGTTGTATTATGAACAAAGTAGAATCATAAAAACAAGAAAAATGATGAAAAGAACGACTTCCCTTTTCCTATTCCATCTCCCATATTGGCATAACCTCAATCCTTATCCCGTCTCGTTCGAAGGTCTCCCGTTGGGAGAAAGTGATGATTTTACCCAGTTTGCAGCCTGTAACGGAGGAGGCAGCTGTCAAGCCTCCTATCTCTCGTTCTACGTTATCATCATTCAATGTCCAGCAGACTTGTATCAGCTCAGCTACACGCTCGCCCTTTTTCACAACGAAGTCGCATTCCTTCGATTCATAGAAGTAGAATATCCCGTCCTCTTCTCCAAGTGTTCTCTCTAAGTTGAGATAAACGATATTCTCCAAAGCCTTGCCTGCATCTTCGCTCTCAGGCAATAATACGGCATTGCGCAGGGCAATGTCAGCCACATAATACTTGGCAGGAGCAGAACGCTGTTTTACCATCGACTTATCGTATTTTTCCACTTTGCGAAACATGAAAATGTTGCAAGCATAGTCGAGCCACAGATAGAGGGAATCCTTGGAGACCTTTAAGCCTTGCGATTTCAAGTCGTTATAAATATTGTTCACGCTAGTCGGCTTCGTGAGATTGTTCATCACACGCTTTAAGAAATAACGCACCACCGAAGGAGAAGCTCCGATATGATAATGCTCCACCATATCCCTGAAGAGCATGGTGTTGAAGTAAGACTGCAGGATTTTTACTTTTTCCATCTTGCTTTTTTCGAGAACAACCTCTGGAAAACCGCCCTCCTCGCAATAACCGCGGAAGGAGACCGCCATCTTTGCCTTGCCAGCTTCGCTAAATGGATTTGCCTTGGTGCCTTTGAACGCCAAATATTCCTTGAAACTCAAAGGATACTCGCGATATTCGTCAGGCCATCCTCGCAAAGCGGAAGCCATTTCTTCTGAAAGCATCTTGGCTGTGCTACCTGTTATATAGATATGCTTGCAATAATTCTTATACACCCGGAGAACAAAGAGTTCCCAGCCCTCTATGAGTTGTATCTCATCAAAAAACATATAAACATCCTTAAGCGATGTGTCAGGATACATTTCACGATAAGCTTGCAGCAATTCATCGAAATTTTCGGGCGACATGGAAAGAAAACGTTCATCGTCGAAACCTACATAGAGGATGCGCTCTTTTGGAATTCCTTGTTGTAGCAGGCGATTAATCGTAAGTCCCAATAATGATGACTTTCCGCAACGGCGAATGCCAGTAACAGTCACGATGCGGTTTCCATCCAACGGAAGTTGGGTGCTTCTCTCTTGCAAGGCAAAAGGTAATTCCTCTTGGTACAAGGAAATGATTGACTGAAATGTGCTGCGTAGTTCCATTTGTGTACCTTCTTTATTACTGATTATTTTATTGTTAATATGTAGATACCTACACTCGGTTGCAAAGATACAAACTTTCCTTCTAAAAAGGAAAGAAATCGGCAATTATTTCCTTTTAAAAAGGAAAACTTATTCTTTCTTTATCCCAATCTTGTATTTTTAATTCAAGTTTCGCATTTCTGAGGGAACATTTGTAATTTTGCTCATGGCTTTGAGCTTTGAGTAATATAAAAAACTATGGAATATCCGCTGAATTACGTCACTTTATTTGTGCCCTGATCCGGCTCAGACTTGCCTGTGTTATGCCTAAATAGGTAGCAATGTTTCCCAACGGCAACCGTTGCAACAAATCGGGTTCTTTCTCTAACAACTCTTTGTACCGTTCCGAAGCAATGGCGGACAACATGGAAATCAGCCGTTCCTCGGTGGCAAGCAATTCCATCTCCGCATAACGCCGTCCCCAATTGGCAATATGTAAGTCTTCCGTAAACAATTCTTTCAGCTTTTTCTTCTTCAATACGTATAAGACTGAATCTTCCATCAGCTCCATCGTCTCATATCCCGGCTCATCGTTCACGTATCCTTTCATAGAAACAAGGGTCGCTCCTTCCTTGCCAACCCAAAAGGTGATTTCTTTCCCGTCCACCGAAGTGTAAGCGCGGACAATGCCGTTCTTGATAAAAAAGATATCCTTTTCTATCTTGCCGTTTTCCAACACGCGGAATCCTTTGGGGTACGAAACCTCACTCAGGCATTGCCGCAATCTATCCAAAGACGCATCCGGCATAACATATCTTTGATTGATGATTTCCTTTATATCCATAACTCATTGTTGTATTTGGTGTGCAAAATTATAAAATTGCACATAAAAACGGAAATGAACGGCTGTTTTTTTGCCAAATGTAAAATCAGTTTTTACCAAATGAAAAAAGCAATTAGAGATTATTTACTTACTTTTGCACCTGAATTTAATAAATCATAAGTATGAATTGGATAATCTTATTATTGGCAGGATTGTTTGAGGTGAGCCTTACATTCTGCTTGGGTAAAGCGAGAGCTGCGTCAGGACTTGCTTTTTATCTGTGGGGTAGCGGCTTCTTGGCTTCCACAGTATTGAGCATGACCCTACTTGCCAAGGCGGTTCAGACTTTACCTTTGGGAACGGCATACGCCATTTGGACAGGTATCGGGGCGGTCGGCACGGTCTTGATAGGGATATTCGTCTTCAAGGAGCCGACCTCTCCCATCCGTCTTTTCTTTCTGTTCACGCTTATTGCTTCCCTGATAGGATTGAAAATCGTGTCATATTGAAAGGAGGCAGAAGATGAAGTATGAATTGAAGGAGAACCAAGGCATTTCGGCGCCTCTGCTGGCGCTGATGGCAGTCGCTACCGGGCTTTCCGTTGCCAACTGCTATTATAACCAGCCTCTGTTGGGCAGTATGGCTAAGGATTTCGCGGTAAGCGATTTTTCCGCCAGCATGGTGGCGACATTGACCCAGATAGGCTATGTGGCAGGGCTTGTATTTGTCATTCCGCTTGGCGACCTGGTTTCACGAAAGAGACTGATATTGACCAATTACATCGTTTCTTCGTGCGCCTTGCTAGCCATAGCACTCGCCCCGAACATCTACTGGGTGTGGGGCGCATCCTTGCTTGCCGGGGCATCTTCGGTCATGCCGCAGTTCTTCATTCCGTTGGTGTCGTATAATTCAGCTCCGGACCACAAGGTGCGCAACGTGGGGATTATACAGTCCTGTTTGCTTATAGGCATTCTTGGGTCACGGGTATTCAGTGGTTTTCTCGCCGATATATGGGGATGGCGTTCTGTCTATTTTGTGGCTTGCGTGTTTATGCTCGGGTGTTTTCTGATGATTCACAAAATGCTGCCCGTGTTGCCTGCCCATTCACGAGAAAATTATGCAGGGCTGTGGAAATCCTTGTTGCGTCTATTTTCCAAATACCCGTACTTGCGTATCGCGTCGTTGAGGGCGGCATTGGCTTATGGCTCGTTCTTTGCCTTGTGGAGTTGCCTTGCTTTCCGAATGAAGCAAGAGCCTTTCTTTGCAAGCGACGATATTATCGGAGCACTCGGTTTGTGCGGATTGGCAGGTGCATCCACGGTGGTTTTCATCAGCGGATATATCCAAAAGTATGGCGCAAGATTCTTCTCTATTGTCGGAGGATGCGTCATCTTGCTTGCATGGTTGTTGGCATTTTGGGGAAATGACAGTTACTTGTGGATGATAATCGCCATCCTCTTGATTGATGCCGGAATGCAAAGCATCCATCTGTCAAATCAGACCAGCGTGGTCGCTCTTGACGCATCCGCCATCAACCGGGTCAATACCGTTTATATGACCATTTACTTCTTAGGAGGTTCTGCCGGTACATTTGTTTCTGGTCTATTCTGGCAACATTATGGATGGACGGGTGTGGTAGGGGTAGGAGTTGCCTTTACCGCAGCTTCCTTGCTTGTTAATTGCTTCAACTCTAAAACGGCATAAGGGTGGATGCCAAATATTCTTTCAGCCTGAATATAGTAATGCAGACCATGGTAAATGGAATGGCTACAGACTCATTGCCTGAAAACAAAGAGAATCTTTGTAGGAATAGGAAACAAACCGATAACAATATGGCGACAAAAGATGGTTTTATCATCCGTCCAATCAAGAAGATGGATAATGCTTAAATGCAAATGCAGAATATTGGGTGATAGATTACGAAGGAGAAATTCAAGGAAGTTGTGGCTTCTATCCCACCAAAGGCTTGCCCGACAAATGTGCCGAAATAGTATAGTATTATATTTATCGCCTGCTGTTCGAGGAAAAGGATTATTTTGCATTTTGCAACATATACTTTAAAATATTTCCTCTAAACACATAAAAAAAGACTTGCTGTCCCATGAATTGGCACAAGTGCAAGCTAACTTTGCACACAGAAATCAAAATAGTAAAGTTATGAAGAGAAAAAAGTTATTTTTCAAGGAATGTCATCTCGCAGGTCGCCAATATCATGATGCCAATGAAGTTTGGGAAGAGTTGAAGGTCGGCACTCTGCTTGAATTACAAAGAGACCAAGAGAACCCATACGACAAGAATGCAGTCGCTGTGGTTTACTCAAAGGTGGTAGATAACAACGAGAAAGAGGAATATCTGCTGGGCTATCTTCCTCGCACTTCCAATACAGAGATTGCCCAATTATTGGAAATGGGGTGGGCATCTATCTTTGAATGCCGCATCAGCAAAATCAACGAAGATGCTCATTACGAGAACCAAATTCGCTTGACCATTCGCATCAAGCAAAACCAACAAGCACAGAATTGCGTCGAAAGCTAACCCTAATATCGAGCCAGGTCGTAGGGACCTATATGGTGCGACGTGGCTCCGACCTTTCTGTGCTTACCTACAAAGGGACAGGATACGCCGCTCACACGTCGGTCTTCGGATGCAGGCTTCGGGAGGATTTCCTGTCCCTTTTCTTATTTACGAAATAATCAGCAGCTTATACTATTATCTTTTCATGACGATTTTAAGCACTTTTTCTTGATGCTCATTCATATCATCCACATTCCATTCCAATCCAAAAGGACGTTTAGCCGTCTCATCCTTAATCCCATCATCATAATTGTCTTGACATATTTGCAACATGATTCTGAACTTCAGAGATGCTGTACTTACTTGATTTGACTTTGAATCCAAATAACGGTTTTTCTTATCAATTGGATTCCAGTCAGAACCGGAGCTATTAGCATCGGAACCAATCATGGCAAAGTTTCCAAAACAATTGATGTCTTCTAAGCTGATAGGTTTATCGCTACCAGCCTTAGCCTGAGGATAATAATGTTCAAGGCTCTTACGAGTTCGAGAGAAATAGAAGTTATTAAATACCTCTAATTCAAAATCACTACATCCCAAATCTCGGAAGAATCCGATACGTTTTGCATCTCCTTTCTTAGCTTTTTCTCCACGTAGCTCCTCCGCATACTTTCTCCATATTTTATAGTCTGTATAATCAAACACATAGAGAGGTATATTGGGCGCTCCCTTAGGATAGATGCGATTAAAGTCTCGTTCTACATTTTCCAGTTCTACATTCAGATGTCCATTTCGTATCATCGTGTCATCAAAGCTATTAGGCTTTGGCTGGTTTCTTTCATTGAGTTTTTCCGCATTCAGATACACATCAAAGAAATACTTATCAGCCAAATCTCTCATAAAGACGAGATAATCACTAATATTATCGCTCTCAAACAAATGGTACAGACAATAGAACAGGTAGTTTTTGCGTTGCTTCGCCGTAAAAGTTACCTCGAACATAGATAGCAACTGTACCAGCTCTGCCTGCACGGATTTGTCTTCCGACAAATCCTTCAGGTAGACAGCATTTCCATTTTTATAGTAACGCTGCAACTTCCACGGATTTTCTGAAATACGGTCCTCACCGAGCGTATGATGAACCACATAATTATCCAAGAAATACTTAGCCTTCAACAGATTATAAGCAAACCGTTTTACGAAATCAGCCGTGATGTTAATCTTCTCAAACTCATGAAGCAGTTCCTTGTCATCAAGAGATAATTTCAAAGGATCAAATCCTTGTTCCTTCATCCTCGTAATCTTCAACACAATCAAGAGGAAATTAGGAAAGTCTATGATTGGTTGAAATCTATCATTTTCATCTAACGTCGTACTCTGGGGCACAGGTCTAACAGGAGTATCCAACAACTCAGCAATCGTTTTTCTACCCAAAGAATTACCTGCATTAGCTGGCATGTCGGCAAATGCATCAAACGACTCTAAGACGAAACTATCCATGTTCTCACCAAAAACAGTTTTCATATCAGACATTTTTTGCTGAACGTAGAAGCACATATCACTACATGCTTCCCAGATACGGCTGAACTTTTCCATTGAGGTATTATCCCCGATAAATTGTTCACTCAATTTTGCCTTAACAATCTCATGCTTCTCCAGCTGTTCGCCACGAGAGTTCATCACCTCAAAATAATGGTTCAAATCCACATCCTTCGGCACTCGATAATGTATGATATGGACATGATTCAAGAAATACTCTTTGAATTTATCCACATCAGTTTGAACCAAACCAACAATCTCTTTCAATCCTGCTTTTGCGGACTCGAAGCCATTCATGATACCAAGGTCAGGCATCTCGCCAAGGTCATCATTCTCTCCACGCCTCGATAATGCCTTTATCGTCGAAGCAGAAGCTTTTCGTGCCGAATAAGTCAAGCGATTATAAATGTCATGCACTCCCAAAGCGCTAAGTATGATGTAAATCGTAGTCAAACGTTGTTGACCATCTATCACCTCATATTTGTTCTCATCACGCTTATAAGTGACAAGAGTACCTATGTAATAAACCGTTTTGCCCATATCCATAGAATCATGGACATCTTTTATCAAAGCACAGATTTCATCTCGTTCCCACGCATAGTTACGTTGGTAGATTGGAATTACGTATGTAATAGGTGCTCCGTGATTATCACAATAGATTTCCTTAATAGAACACTCTTTCAAAATACTTTTCAAATCTTTCATTGTCTTCTACTATTTATAAAAACGATTTACTTTAAAGAAATGGAGATAATTCAGATAGACTCTATCGCCATCACGCTCATCCAAATTCTCGGCATTTGTTCTGCCATTCTTTTTCCCATCCTTTATGTCGCTATCAGACAAAGGGGTTAGCTTATCTGCCAACACGCTGAGTAATGTAGTGGGAGTATCCTGCCTGGCTATCAACTTGTACATATTAAATGAATTCTTCAAATTCTCATTAGTTTCCATAATGAAATTCTGAGCAGAAAGCCATCCTAAATTTGTATATTGCGCTCTAAGCGAATAAGCCCAAACAAAGGCATAAACGACAAATTGCTCAAACAGCTCCATATCTTCTTTGGTTGGATATGACTCCGGGCAAAACCTATCTACATACAGGAGAACTGAAGTATCAAACAGCAACCGGGCAATACCATTGCCTTTTCCATTCTTGAAATAGCGATCCAATGTCTTCACTATAATATTGTCGTTGATATAGAACCCCTCGTACTTGCTGTTATCTCGAATGTCCTTTAGTATGGCATAATAATGCTTCGTATATTCAAAGAAAGGTTTGCCTGCTATAATTGGAGCGTCCAATTGAAATGCATTGATATTGCGAGTTCCAGAAACGAATGGCATCGCAGAAGAATTTACCATATCTGCATAACAATAAGCACTCTTATAGAATTGAGCATAAGGAGTTCGTGCAGAACGAGTAATCCCCTTGAACATGTGGATATTACGATCATCCAACACTTCTGCCCTATTGCCATTTACCCATTCTTTGATACGATACAGATAGTTTCCGAAAAAATCTGCCAAACCACTTTGAGATATTTGTTCCCATCCCTTGACGATTCTTTCAACTTCATTCTCTTCTATATCAATCATTTCACGCAAATGATAAGCTTTCAGCAAATCATGTGGATATAAGGCTTTGCCACGAGCATTCTGAGAATCAAAGAACTGAAAGGCTTCAGAAACGTCAGATGTGACAACAACAATAAGTTCACATTTCTTCTCAACAAATTCTTCCAGTCTTCTACACTCTCGTTCCTTAACATAATACTCTTCTTTCTTTTGTTGACTTTCTTTCAAATCAGGTTTGCTGACGCGTCGTTCCAATGCTCGATAATTATTGGATATATTACGGGCATTATACTCATTATCATATAATTCTTGCTGGAGAAAAGCTATATCGTTCTTCCCCAATACCTTTAACAACAAAGAGAACGTAATGATCCTCTGCAATCCATCAACTATATCATACGAGTCTTGGCTTGATGCTCGATGAAGAATCAGAGTACCAATCCTGTAACTTTCTTTATTGTCATTCATCGCTTCGATAATATCATCAAGCAACTGTATTGCATTACGAGCAGTCCACTTATATGGACGCTGATAGATCGGAATCGACAGATTTACACCATTAATGTGTTCCCCACCATTCGAAATCGTTTGACGAAGAAGCAAATCACCAATAGTAGTTATAGACAACGTAAGTTTATCCTTTTGGGATTGTTGTTCTACTGACTGTTGCTCAACTATATGTATTTGCGAATTATCGTCTTTCGCCCTATTGATAATGGTAGTATTCTCTATGGTATCTCCCATCGTCCAATACTTATACCCATCAATATGCAGATAAGGAAAATTATATTTCCACCATTGTTGTGGAACACCAAATTCTCTTTGTGACTGCACAAAAAAGACAAATTCCTCATCAGACAAGGCGCATTTATTCCTCACAATGTACTCATGAGGACACGTAGGCATAGTCTTGGCAAAAGTCCATTGACATTTGCCTATCAAACTGCGTAATTTTACTTCATCATAGTTCATATTTTATGAAATTATTGTTATGTCGGCACAAAGATAAGAAAAACTTGTATCAAATCATAGGACAAGTTCTTTTTTAAAAGAAAAAATGTATCATAAATCAATAAAAACGCAAAAATCTCGTTACTTAATGTAGATAAAATCGTATATAACATGAGAACTCAAGCGAAATTCAAAGAATACATTTGGTTGGTAAACACCATCAACAAAGCCCAATCTATTTCTTTTGCAGATATTCAAAAGAAATGGCTTGAAACGGACATGAGCGAAGGAATAGAATTGGCTCGTTCAACCTTCAATCGACACAAAGATGCCATAGAAGACATTTTTGGCATATATATCGAGTGCAACAGAAAAAACGGATATAAATATTCTATTGGAAATCCTGAAGCATTAGAGTCTGACTCCATACAAAACTGGATGTTAGCCACACTTGCATCCAATAATATTATTAGCGAATGTGTATCGCTTCAAGATAGGATCGTGCTTGAAACTGTACCCTATGAAGGCGAAAACCTCAAACTAATCCTTGATGCCATGAAACGAAACATCAAGATAACCATTCTTTACAAGAGGTATGGCAATACAGATGCCAAAAGCTATACTATCGAGCCATATTGCATAAAATTGCATAAGCAACGTTGGTATGTATTGGGGCACTTCCATTATACAGAAGCAGAAAACCAAGAAGTAAAAGATTACTATGCCCTTTTCTCACTTGACAGAATCAAAAGCATAGAATCAACAGATACCAAATTTGAGATAGCTCAAGACTTCAACGCTCAAGATTACTTCAAGGAATATTACGGAGTGCTGATTGGCGACGGAACTGCTGTTGAACGAATTAGGTTTAGAGCTTACGATTACGAACAGTATCGAGTAAAATATTTACCTCTCCATTCAACTCAAAAAACTATCGCAAAAGGCGACAACTATATGGATTTTGAAATTACTATGCACCCTACCGTAGATTTCTTTGGATATTTAATGAGCCGGGGAAGCCAATTGAGAATCCTCTCACCAGAATGGTTGGCTGAACAGATACACGACTTGCATCGAGATGCAATGAGAATGTATGAAAAATAGAATCTCACTCAAATCCTAATCTTCTGGAAGATTGCACAAAGGTAGAACAATGTTTTTAAGTAGAAAAAGGCAAGATTATGGTGCTTTAAGCCATGGTCTTGCCCCTTTTCTTGTTCTAAAGCTCTAGTAGTTTTGCAGTAGCCATTTCCAGATAGGTACTACCTCTATCGTATAACCATCTGCCTTTATTTGGGTCTGGTAATCACGGGTGATGATGTAGCCGTGATAGCCT
>OGIG01001332.1_pt1 | contig 14645 bp, 8 predicted proteins | sample 1571601 | NCBI WGS metagenome assembly OGIG01 (sample SAMEA2581953, study PRJEB24529) | metagenome | biome: Human gut stool | place: China | collected 2011 | reverse complement strand
CCATTCCCGGCATCTGAATATCCAGAAAAAGAATATCCGGCTTACTGCCACTTGCAATCAGTTCATCACCCGATAAATATTTATCTATAACCGCATCTGGCAATAACTTTTTTATCTTTTTCTCCAGTATCTGAACCATAGATATTTCATCATCACAGATAGCTATTTGCATATTGTCACTTCCTTGCTTACATATATTTATAGCTATTATATCGGATAAGTTCATACAATATCTATCTGGAATGTTGTGAAATGACCTTTTTTTGTTGTGAAGTATTCTGTTGTGAAATAAAATACTACTAAAAAATACAAATACAAACCCAGACATATTTTATTTAATAACTTCCTTGTTGTTCAAAGCACAATAATAAATACTTGTGATATTTATCTACACACATTTAAATATCTTGTTATAGAAACAAACTGTATTTCTGTTTTATTTTCAAATTGGAAAACTTCTTGTTCATTCCAAGCTACTTTTCATCTACCAATTTGTATATCTTTGTTTTCTGCCATAATATAATAAAATGCAGAACAACCACCTTCCTACTCATTCAGATAGTTGTCCTGCCCTCTTAATAACTGTTCCACCATATGTAAAGCAAATTCTATTTCCCTTTCGTCACGCCGATTCACCATAAATGTAAAACGCTCAATATGCTTTTGCGGATGTTTCCGGCTCATTAATACCATCGGTGATGACTCCAGTGCATGTACGATATTTAGACATGTGTCAAGGCTCATTGCCCGTCTACCATTTTCCACACTTTTTATCGTATCCAGCGATATGTCTGCCCTCTCTGCAAGTTCTGCCTGTGTCATTCCAAGCCTTCTTCGTTCTTTTCTGATATTCCCGGCAATAATTTCATATATATGCTCTCTGTTCCCCATAATCCCATCATCCTTTCTGACTTTACCGCATTATATCAGAAATTATTATGGAGTCTGGCAATCTGTAACCATTTGCCATTTTCATGTAATTAAACGGTTTAAAAATTAATTTTGCATCTTTAGATACAGTAATAGTTTACATATTTAGGAATATGCTAAACTTCAAGTCGTTTTATAATTTTCCTTACTTCTGCTAATAGAATTGCATTATAACGATTTCAAATGTTCAAGTGACATCTTTATTCCATTAATTTCAATGAACCCATTCTTGAACATTGACAAAACCTCCCTATTTTTTTCATCAAACCATATTGCTTCATTTCGATTTAGCATATATTCTATATTTCTCATCACCTTATCCGAAGTCAATAGTTCTATGCCTTGGTTTCTATAATTTTTTTTAATTTCATCAATATTCTCTCCCATTTCACATAGAATCTTAAGTTTATCAATATCTTGGCAAATCATATACTCATTCCAGATAGTATACCGTTGCTCAGATGTCATAACATACAAAAGAGTATTTTCATAGTAACTATCGAATCTTTTTTCTACATTCATAGACTTAATTTTTTCTTTAGGATCTGCATCTTCATTTTTATTCCAATATGTAAACCAATCAAGTACAAAATCACTAAGTAGCGGATCTGAATCATATTTCAAATGATCACGAAACGGTAGCAAATATTTCATATCCATCGGGTGAAACCGTTTGACAAAATCAACAATTGTTTTTCCAATAGCGATGCCCAACCATCTCTGATGTGGCTCCGCTTTCGCAGCTTCTACTAAAGGCTTTCCAAGAAAAATATGATTTTCTTCATCCATTATAGATGCTCCAACAGAAATTGTACCTCTCAAAGGAATTTTCCTCTTTAATGCTTCACAAAAAACAATACTACATTTCTCCAAAAATCCACCAATCAGAGGTTGTAAAAAAGGATCTATTTCTATCCAAAGCAAAAAAGTATCACTAAAAAATGCATGACTTAAGTCGTAGTTGATAGTATGATATGGAGTATCGAAATCAGCCAAGTCAGCCATTACATCATTCAAATTGCCAAACCTCTCTTTCTTACCAAACAAAGGATTACAGACAGTAATTGAAGTATAACTATCATTACACAATTTAATCATATCTGAATAATAAGTATAAACCTTTTGAAATTCTCCATCATTTAATAATTGTGATGTTCCCAATATATCAAAAAAGGCTATTAGTATTTGTTTTTCGTTAATTCTCTTCATAATTTCACTCTCTCCATGTGAATTTTTCCAAAAATATAACACCACTTTGCAACTTTTCATCATCAATGCTGAAACGCTTGCTTATGCTCCCCATACTGACATTTGAGTCGGCACATTCCATTCATTTTTGTACCAACACTTTTTACGAAGTTACAAGGCATATAGATAATAGTTAATCCAATTAATATTGTCCATTGTGCAATGAAACTTCTACCATATCAGGATGAAAGCTTTTCTGATTACCAGGATAAAAACACATAGGACTTCAGGTTTGCATTAACAAGGGCATACACCAGCAGACATTTTTTAAGAAAGGATATTATTTATTGTAAAATAGTGATATTATAACTATTATCACATTCTTTTTTCCATATTCTTTGAAAATCCTACTTTTGTACCATTTTAAGATTCCTAATTGTCAGTATACCCTTTTTGCCGTCTATATATATATTATTGAAAAACACAATAAAACATACTTGTGATATTTTTCTCCATGCACTTAAATCTCTTGTTGTAGAAGGAAGCCATATTTTGAAATGTTCTACCGCCCCACTAACCTGTAATGTTCTATCAATTATCTTGTTTCGAATATCATCTTTTATTTCTAATTGGAAAGCTACTATATCTCCACTACTTACCACATCAAATTCTAAAAAATATCCTGCTTCAAAAAAAGCAGACCAGTTATCGCAAGGAGTATATTCAAATAACGCCATTGCAAATTCCTGATTTCCCATTTTAGTTACATTGGTTATATCAATATCCACATCAAAGCTATTTCCATATGTTCTGATTTTCATAATACTGGAATCAGCATATGAAGTGACCTTTTTTATATCATAGAACTTGGTATAATCATGAATTAAATCAACTTCTTTTCCCTGTAATATAGAATCGTCAAATCTTGTATTCTCACTCACTTGGTTTACTTCATTCGCAAGTTCCGTTGTAAGATATCGTGTAAGATGCATACTCACATAATAATTAAATTCTTCATCAGAGCCATATACCACATAGATTCCTCTATCCCTGTATTTTTCTTTAAAAGCCTGGATCTTTGCCTCTGCTTCCATATCAATTTCACTTTTCCGTACTGGCTTATCAGAAAAATATACAAATACCTGTTTTCTCTTCTGTATCATTAATTCAATTTCTTCTATTGTTCCTGACTCATAATGTTGTGTTGGACTTCCTATTTTATTACCAAATATAGCAATAATTGCATCCGATTTATCTAAAATCTGTTTATTAATAATGCTTTGTGGATAATCTCCTGCTTCTGGCATAACATTCTTTGACCAATACAATGTCTTAACAAAAATATTCATAGAAAAACCAATGGAATCATTTATATTATCCACAACTCTGTTGATAATCTCTATCTCTGTTTTCACATCGGAAGGACAGGAAATCATTAATCTACATACCGGCATCTTCTTAAACATAACTTTTCCCCCTTTGCGTTTTATTTAGTACAGCAGACTACTATAATTATTACCATAATACAACACTGCCTACTTTTTTAAATTCTGAGATTTCATTCAACAACAACCAATTTTTTATTATATTATACCAGTTTTTTCTACTTTTTTAAATATATTCATTACAAACTCACAACGTTATGAAAAGAATAGTACGATAATTACAACAAATATGCCATTTTCAAAGTGGGGTGAATTCTTCGGTTCTGCAACACTAGCTAATGCAGTATTAGACCGATTACTGCATCATTCCACTGTTATATCAATAAAAGGTCCGTCATACAGGCTCAAAGATAAGAAACTACTTTTTGAATCGAATTCAAAGGAAGGTTAACGGATAAAATGTATATTTTTATTTTCCCAAATGTACATTCTTATAGTATCATTTACAAATATGAAGCACTTGGAAGCCATGGAGCAGGAGCCACTGGTTGGATAAGTAGCAGCCAGGTCACAAAGCGTCAAGGGCAAGACGAGCGGCGTACCGCCGCCCTTGACCCTTTGCGCCCTGCCTGCTGAAAAGTAACCAAGGGGCGGTTAAGCCGCCCCCTGTAATAGATTTCTACCAGAGCCAAAATCAATTTTGCGCATAACTCTTGACACTACCTCCTACGGTGTTGTTTTTACTATCCTATCCGGTTGAATCCGATGCCTTGTCTATCATACACGCTGTGCTGCTTCATCAGAAGCTTTGGATGCGATCAGATCACCTTTCTTTTTCTGACGATGGCAACAACAAGAGTTACGATGTTCCAGAGCAGGGATGTAACCGAAACGGATACGGCTGCGGTAGCAAGGGGCTTGGAAACGCTGACTCTGTCGCTGATCGCGGAAATATTGCCTGCGTCAAGCGTTGTATTATCGGTCAGCGTAAGGATCAGATTGCCGTCATCGTCAATGCGGCAGCCCTTGATTCCGATGCCGTCTTTACCGTCAGCACCGTCCTTACCGTCTTTTCCGTCTGTGCCGACGATCTTGCCGAGGTTGGTAACAACCCCGTCGGTAAAGGTGATGATAAGATTGCCGTCTGCGTCAATATGCGCTGACTGAATTCCGGTTCCGTTCAAGCCGTTTGAACCATTTGATCCGTCTTGACCGTTTTGACCGTCCTGACCGTCCTTGCCTGCGTCACCCTTGTCGCCCTTGGCTCCAGTGACATTTCCGAGATTGTACACAGTGCCGTCGGTCAGAGTAATGATGAGGTTGCCGTTTTCATCTACAACAGCATCCTTGACGCCGACACCGGCAGCGCCGTTGTTTCCGGCATCTCCCTTATCACCTTTATCGCCCTGTTCGCCTTTATCACCCTTAGCTCCGGTGATCTTACCGAGGTTGTGTACCGTATCGTCAGTCAGTGTAATAACAAGGTTGCCGTTTTCGTCGATTGCTACCGACTTCACGCCTACACCGGCAGCACCGGTTTCACCCTTGTCGCCGTTGTTTCCGGTTACCTTGCCTGCATTATACACAGTGTCGTCAGTCAGCGTAATAATCAGATTTCCGTTCTCGTCGATCGTCACTGATTTAACGCCGACACCAGTAGCACCGGTATCACCTTTGTCACCTTTATCGCCCTGGTTACCTTTATCTCCGGTGACCTTGCCTGCGTTATGCACGGTGTCGTCGGTCAGCGTAATAATCAGGTCGCCGTTCTCGTCGATCGTCACCGATTTAACGCCTACGCCTGTAGCACCGGTTTCGCCTTGGTCGCCCTTATCGCCTTGGCTGCCTTTATCTCCGGTAACCTTGCCGAGGTCAAGCACGGTATCATCGGTGAGGGTAATAATGAGATTGCCGTTTTCATTGATGACAACGGATTTTACACCTACGCCGGTGTCGCCCTTATCACCTTTGTCGCCCTGGTCGCCTTTGTCACCCTTGACATCGGCTACAATAACGGTAATGAGCATATCGCCGTCCACCGTAAAGGTGACTTCGGTCTTATTGATTTCAGAAAGCAGCTCGCCGCCGATGTACCAGCCCTTGAGAATATAGGTCGGGTCAAGCGTTACGGTTGCGGTAAGCACCGTTCCCTCGCACACCTTGTCGCCGCTGGCGATTTTTTCACTGCCGTTCTTTACCGAAAGGATACAGCCGTCCAAAGTCATGGGGAATGTGACTGTATATTCCGGTATCTCCTCGATTTTCACTGAGATGTTGGTATCCGCCTTGATTGCGCCGGTTCTATAGGTATAGCTGCCGTCGCCGTTGTCGATCCACGAATCTGCATCTGCAAGGCGGTAGTTTTCCTTCGGCTTGACTGTGACGGTGATTTCATCGCCGTAGCGAACGGTTTTGCCACTTACGAAATCCTTGTCACCGTTTTTGATTGTCATATCTGCGTGCTTCGGGCTATCCACCATAACCGTGTATTGCTCGATTTCGGTGAAATACACCTGAATATCGGTTTCGGTATCCACCACAAGCTCATAATCATACTGGCTGTACAACTTGTCGTCGGTCGTTACGGTGTCAACCTTGCCGCCACGGGTAATGACGAGCTTCTGCACACGGTAATTTTCCGCCGCCTGTGCGGTAAGAGTAATTTTCGTGCCGACGGGAACTCCTGCGCCTGACTGATAGCCCTGCTTGGTCGCTACGGCACCGGTCTGTTCACCGCTTGTGGCAGAATAGGTCAAGCCTACACGCACGGGAACATCAAATTCCACACCGATCTCGGTGTCCTTTGTGATGGTCATGGTGAAGCTTTCGCCGCTTTGTCCCTTGGCATCGTCCGTCCATGCGCGGAACTTGCAGCCTGCGTCCGTATTGACGGTGAAGGTCAGCTTGGAATTTACAGGAACATACACGCTGTTATTCTCATTCAGAGTAACGCTGTCGCCGTTTGCATCGGTGATTTCCACCGTGCCGCCCTCTGCCGGGATATTGACCTTTACAAGCCTGCCGATTTCAGAAAGACTTACGAATTCTGCCTCGACTGTGTATTTTTCGGAAGCAAGCCCCAATGTATAGCTGTTAGAGCCTGCCGCGTCTATAGTTTCGGTGGTGCCACTTGCGTCGGTAAATTTCCATGATTTCAGTCCGTAGCCCTTGCCGGGTACGGCGGTAAAGGTCACATTATCGGTAACCGTGCCGCCGGGGGCATTCAGAGGAACATCGCCCACCGCCGCGCTGACCGTACCAATCACCGTGCCGTCTGCCGTGTAGGTATCGGTAAATGTGATCTGAGCGGAATTTATTGCTCGCTTGGTGGAAACACGCATATTGGCTTCACCGTTCAGAGTAAAGGCACATACGATTGTTCCGTCTTTTTCGGGTGTGAATACCATTGTTTCACCGCCGTTGTCGAGGGTAAGGGATACAAGCTCATACCGTCCACTTTTCGGGGTGACCTTTACCTTGATGATTTCGCTCTCGCTGATCTCATCTCCGGATTGGATCTCAACATTGCCGAGATGCCGCACCTTGATGTCGGCAGCCTTTGCGTTATCCACTGAGTAGTTGACCTTATAGTTCCTCTTTGCCGTGGTAACTTCGGCAATATTCGACCATGTGCTTTCCTTTTCTTTGCCGTCCACCTTGCAAACGGAGGTAACAGCAAAACCAAAGTTGGTATTGGTTTTCAGGTTCTCAATCTCATAGGATGTCGTATCGGCAGGAAGCAGATCGGAAATTTTCGTACATTCGCCGTTTTCCGCGCGATACACATAGTAACCCTCTACCTCCGGCCAGCCGGGGGTCTTGTCGGGCTGAGACCATGTAAGATGCACCGCATCATCTGCAAACAGGTTTGCCTCTAAATCATCTACTGCAGGAGCAGGTGTGCTGACATTTGATAGGCTGTAGCCGATAAAGACGGTCTTGTTGCCTTCCTCACCATAGAGGTGCCTGAACCACTGCCCCAGCGTCCAGTCAAAGGTATACTGCGTGTAAATGCTTGCCGGGATTCCTTCCTCGGCAAGAGCCGGGCCGTCAATGTCGTTGACCGCACCAATGCATCCCTGCGAGGAGGTTTTGGTGGTCGAAACGCCCGAACCGTTGCTGTAACTCAGACTTGTTTCAAAGCCCACATCGTGCGAGAATAGGATACCGTCGCCGAACACGCCGAAGCTGATGGAGAAGTTGAAGTAAAATCCGTGAGAAATCTCCTCAGAAACCGATTTGATATTGCTCTTGGAATAGGAAACCTCATTCAGACCTCCCGCATAGCCCATACGGATAGTGTTCTGGCTGAGCTGCTGAGCGCCGAGTGCACTGTATGCGCCCCAGCCCAACTGATTGTACATATAGGGGTTGCCCTCGTTGCCGTCCAGCCAGTTTTCCGCTTCGTTGATTTTTTCAAGACGGTAGTAGCAGGCTTCATCTTTGGAGGTCTTATCCGACTCCTTGGTGATGGCGCGATTGCCCTTTTTCTCCATATAGGCGTTGTATTCGTCGGCAAAGCTGTTGTAGTCGTCAATGCTCATCTGCTGATACACCGGCTGCTGCGGAATCGACAGGCTCATTGCCGTGCCATCAGACCACTCGCCGTTTTCGTCCAGCACCTCATAGCAGTAGACAAATACCGGTGTTCTTGCAACCAGTGCCGTGTTATATGCCTGAGCCTTGACAGTCATGGCGTATTCGGTTTCCAGCGCTTCAGTGTAGGTCTTGCTCCATTCAAGAGAATAGCCCGCTGAAATATTTAGTTCAAAGGGGGCAAGCAGTCCGCCATAGCTGTAGGACATACCCACGCTGTAGGAAACATTTTTTGAAGAGGACTGCTCCAACTCGTAGCTTTCGGTTATGGTATAGTCGGTCTCGTTATTTGCCGAATCGCCCAGTGCCGCAAAGTAGGGCGCCGCCTGCATAACTGCCTTGACCTCGGGGTCGCTGTAGGCGTAGCTCACGCCCTTATATCGTGCGATAACGCCGTCCTGGTCACGGTCGCAGGCAGTCAGCAGTACCTGTGCACCGCCGCCCTTATAACCGCCGTCTGCTTTGTTCGGACCCCAATCGGAGAGTGTTGTTTTAAAGCCGGTAGCCGCGCCGTAATCGGCGGCAGTATCGTTATAAGTGGCGGAAATCAAACCTTTTTTGAAAGAATAAGTATCGTCTCCGTCCCGGCAGGAAGTCACAAATACGATTTGCTCTCTGCCGGCATTGTTGCCGTCAAAATTACCTACAGCAACCGAGCGGATGAATTCTTCGTGCCCGCCGAGCGCACCGTCAAATTGAAAGCCGCTCATTTTATAGCCCTGGGAGGCAACCGTGTTTAATTCGCCGGTAGCGGTGTTGTATGTATACAGCGTGCCGTTGATAAAGATAAAATCTGCGGCACTGGCTCCGTTATAAGCAACCGCCTCCACCGCTAAAGGAGAAACAATGTCTTCACCATCGGTGCTTTTATATGTCCACTCGTTTGTTGACATGGTTTTGTAATCAGATTGAATAAAGCCATTGTTTTTGTTGTTCAGAAGCGTTGTATAGGCAAGATAGCTTTCATCTGTTTCACCGTAACCTTCGATTTCAGCCTTAATACCTGCAACAACAAGGTCGTCGTAACCGTCATTGTTGATGTCACCTGCCGTTATATTGCAGGCGTTCATACTACTTGACGACTGTACTTCTCCATCGGAGAGCTTGCCCTCGGGGCAGACATAGAAAGATTCATCTGCTTTCTGATCGATAAAAGAGCCTTCCTTCGGCATAGTGCCGCCGTATTTAATTTTTACCTGCGGGCGGTATACATTTTTGTTGTCGCTCGTTATGCAGTTTACATGGAAATACGAAAGCACGGCAAGGTCATCTATATTGTCGCCGTTAAAATCACCGACCACCATTTTTACGCTCAGCTTGTGCATGGCGTTATATAATGTAGCTTGTTTTGAGCCGCCGATGCTGTCGTTTCTTGCACCTTTTACCGATTTTCCGCTTTGGTATGTCTCAATATAGAGGTCGTGAAGCAGGTCATAGCCCAAAGATCTGCCATCACCTGTGGTTGTATTATTGTGATTACTAGTCAACTTATTGCCGTCAGCATCGTAACGCAATTCCCAGAGGAGACTACCGACATTATTTATATCTTGGTAAAGGTCGGTAGTAACCCATGTTGCCGACTTTTTTGTGCCGGGTACATAGACAATAACGGTTTCCTTGCCATCATTATCGAAGTCGCCGGCGACGACATCAAGAAGTGCGTTTGTCTCATAGCCGTTGACCTGAAAGTCTCCGTCGGAATCTGCGATCCAGTCGAGGGGAAAATTAATAAAATAGGTGCCGCACTGCTTACCCGTTACGGTATTGTACAAAAAGGCATAAACTTGTTTGCGTGTTCTGTGAACCCCGACATAGACAACATAGTCTTTTCTTCCAGAACCTGTAGGGTCAAATGCTACCGACTGTATAAACGAAAGCTGTTGAATACTACTGGACAAGCTCAAGTCCGGCAGAGAGCCGTCCGATGCGGTGTTGTTATTTGATATAAAGCTTAGCAGGCTTTCCGCCGTTCCCACATCGGCAATTTTTCCGTTGACCGATGATGCGGTGGTTTGCAAATAAAAAAGCTCGTTTTGCTCCACCATCGCAAATGGGCGGTCAACATCGTAACCGTAAGGGTTGGTCGTCTTGTCGTATCCGGCAGGGACGGTGTTTTTCATCAGCGAATTGGCTGCATCGGATGAAAAGGTTGGGCTGTCGCTGCTTGCGGCAAATGCCGAAAGCGGCAGACAGGCAACGATCATCACAAGCGCCAGCGCTGCGCACACTGCCCGTCGGATGATAAATTTTTTGTTCATAGCTCAGGTCTCCTTTGATAATTTGATAATTGGTTTTGCTGCCCGCTACGGCAGCAGAATCTGAAAGCGGATAAGCAAGCGTGGACATGATATTTCACGATACTTATACTATTATCTATTCTATCATAACAGGGGCAGTTTCGGTTGTGTCGTTTACGCTGTATTTCGGTCGTTTACGCTGTAAACGGTCGCTCGGGCGGAATACCCCTTGTAAAAACACGGATTTTCAAGTACAATAGTATACGGATAATTTTCCACATATCAAATACAGAAAAAATGAAACGGGGAGGTGCCTCGTCGGAATGAAAAAAACTTTACGGTGGATATGTTTAGCGCTATTCTTTGCGCTTTGCATCGGTATGCTCTGCTTTTTGCAGAAATTCACGAAGCTCAATACATCCATACAATACCTTGAGTGGCAAACCGCCTACACGGTAGGAACAGACGGCACGGAAACGGAGCTGGATTATACCGTGTCGCCCGAAAAGGGAGACCGCTTTCGCCTGGAAACAGTCGTCCCGGCAAGCAGCGAATACGGCAATTTGGTATTTGAAACGGCAGGGCTGAATATGACCGTCAGCATAGACGGAAAAGAAGTATGGCAATCGGAGACCACGGTGCCGGAGAATGCCGTGGGACAGACGCAGGCGATTATCCCTCTGCCGCAGGACACCGAGTGGCGCCTTACGGTTACCGGCACGGTGACCGACACGGCGAGCCTTATTTTCCCGCCGCTGCCGCGCTTTGTGCCGGTGGATGCGCAAGAAATCGAAAGCTACGCTTATGCAAACTACTACGGTATTTCTGCCGGCGCTACCGCTTTTATATCGCTGATGATCGCCGGACTGTTCCTTTTGAGCGTGACACGCAAAAAGGCAGATTGGAGTCTGATACCGCTTTTCCTTGCCTCCGTGGGGCTTACGATGCAATGGATTACCAAAGGAATGGGACACCATTTTCTCAGTGACGGGTTGGTCGATTTTCTGAACCGACAGGAGATCGGTATTTTGCTGCTCGTGCTTTTGGTCGTTTATCTTGTGATGAACCGGCAGCGTAAATTTTGGAAATACTTCGGAATCTCCGCTATTGCCAGCGCCGCCGCATTGGGGATTGCATACACGGTATCCTTTTTCAGAAAAAGCTACCTTTGCAAATATATCGGCAGGCTGTTTGCGGATGTTACGGAGCTTGCGGATTATTCGGGACTTTTGTATTGGGTCACCGTTTGGATGGTTGCAGTGTGCGCCGTTATTTCCGCCTATGCCGTAATGCGTTCGATTATTGCACAGCAGATGGAAAGCAAAACGCTCCGTCTGCGCAACGAATTGATTATGAACAGCTATCGTGCGATGGAAAGCAAAGTGACCGACAGCGCCGCCATTCGTCACGAAATGAAGCATAAAATAATCGCTCTTGACGCACTGTATCAAAAGGGCGATTATGAGGCGCTGGGGCAATTGATCGGGGATATAAAGCAGCAAAACGATCACTTGGCGCAAACGCAGTTTACCGAAAATTTCACAGTCAATACGATCCTGCAGGATGCCGCTTATCGTGCCGCCCAGTCGGACATCCGCTTTGAGGCGCTTGTTTCCGTTCCGCCGCAGCTTACCGTTGCGGAAAGCGATCTGTGCGAGCTGCTTATGAATATGCTTGACAACGCACTGGAAGCCGCCGCTGAGGCGGATGCCGGAAAACGGTTTGTCCGATTTCAGATTGAAACAAAGAACGGCTTTCTTGCCGTCAAGTGTGAAAATTCGTATTCCGGCAAGTGCAGGCAGGATGCGAACGGCAACTATATCACGACCAAGAACGATGCAGAGACCCACGGCTTCGGCTTAAAGCTGATGAGCGCCGTCGCCGTGCGTTACCACAGCATGCTGGATATTTTCACTTCGGAGAATCAGACCTTCACCGTTCAAACGGCGCTGAAGCTGCCGAAGAAATAAACAAAAACAAAGAAGGACACCGCTTTAAAATAAACGGAGTCCTTCTTTGTTGCTTTAAATAGCTATTGATTTATATAGCGCACAAATGCACTTTGAAAGGCTTTATAATAGGTTCTCCCCATCGGGAGCGTTTCGCCGCTTTGCAAGGAAAGCTCAGTCCGCCCGATTTCCCGTACCTCATCCAAATTCACAAGATAACTGTTGTGACAGCGTGCAAATTGCCCCATCGGAAGCTGCTTTTCAAAATCTGAAAGCGAAAAATAATAGGTGCTGTTACCGTTGCTTTGATGAATTACGATGCTGTGGTTGTAGCTCTCAATGTACCAAATATCCGAAAGTGATAAATGCACCAGCTTCTTCCCGATATGCACCACAACCGTTTTAGGTATGTAATTCAATTTAAGATCAGTGTGGATCGCGCTCGCCAAAGTCTCTCGGCGCACGGGCTTTAAGAGAAAATGGATAGGCTGAACGCCGTACCCTTCGCCGAGGTAATTCTCACAGGCTGTCACAAAAATAATGGACACACGATTGCCTTTCTCTCTTAAAGAACGGGCAAGCTCCATACCCGTCATACCTTCCATTTGAATGTCAAGTATTAGCAGATCGAAAGGACAGCTTTCGGTATCCAACCGTTTTTCAAGTTCACAGGCCGAACGGAAAGGTTCAAGCCTATATTCAACACTGTCATTGGTTAAAATATCACTGCAAAGAGAACATAAATTTTCTCGTATTATATTGTCATCATCGCAAACTGCAATTCGGTATGCGCTCATTTTCTCACCTGCAAATTCGGAATTATTTTGTTTAATTATATCATATTTTCGAGCAGATTGCAAACAAGACGGCATATCGGTCGCGCATTACAGGTCAAGGATCGGCTTCGCAAACCCACAAGCAAGAATTGATGCATTTCAAAAGTGAGATATCAGAAGTAAAAATGTTAAATTAAACAAGAGCGTCTTTCAACCGAACAATACAGCAGGAAGAAAAAGACTGCTGTGCGTTTTTTATGATCACAGCGGTCTTTTCTGTATATCGAGATATCCTCGGTTATTGTTTTTCTTTCTGCTTGTTATAGCTTTTCAGTTGGGTAGTTCACTTTCTCCTGCCACCATGACAGGTGGCACCTGTCAGCTTGTAGGCGCAGTTGCCCCTTGGCGGAGAATTTAGCTTTTTTACTCCGCTTTCAGCCGATACAGGAGACTGCTCTTGCCGCCTTTCTTACGGTATCGCTGCTCGGTTTCGAGAAGCCCTGCTTTTTTAAGGTCAAGGATTCCGCGGCGGACAGTGGAGGCCGAAAGCTTGAGGTCAGCGGCTATGGTCGGGATAGCAGGCCAACATTCGTTGTTCTCATTCGTCCTGTCCGCAAGATAGATATATACCGCAACGGCTCTGTGCGGCAGTTCGGTGCGGTAGAGAAAATCAAGACGGCTCATTGCTTTGAACCTCCGTTTCGGTTAAGTTTTTTATAATCTCTGCTTCCGTTACATCGGGAGCAGTTGCTTTTTTCGGCGGTGAGGTACGGATGGGCTTGCCGCCCCGCTTTTCGCCCTTGGGCTGAGTTCGCTGTGGTTCATTCTTTGGACTGTCCTGCTGTGCCTGACCGCCGCCGTCCGAGCTACTCGGTGCAGGCGTTTCCTCTTTCCACTCCGGCGGATACTTTTCAAGTATGCCGTTCTGTATTTCCTTTTTATCGGCATACTTGACCTCACGGTTTCCCATATCGGGGACGGTATAAGGGTGTTCATCGTCTTAAACTCCGTAAAAGAACAACTATTGAGGTCTGGCTTGGCTAATAATTTCTCCAGCTGTTCATTCGAGTAAGTTTCCTTAATGTCCTTCTGTGCTTTTGGAAGATGAATTTTGAATGTGGTCATGTAGTTACATTCCATGCAATAATATAGGAACGCTCTCACAGACCGTAAATAAGATACGGCAGATACATCATTCACATTATGTTCTGTTTTAAGATGATTGGTAAATCCATCCACTGTGTCGATTGTAACCGCACTGATAAGACCACCATCACAGTAATCTACAAACGGATGAATCTTATTCTCATATGACACAATGGATGCTTGGGATAAATTCTTGACACGACACTTTCTGATAAATAAATCATAAGCATCATTTACAGATAAATTTTTAGATTTGTTCATTTAGATTTGTTTCATAATAACAACCTCACTTTCTGTGTGCTTGACCTCTAAATTTAAGTGAGAAGGTTATACGAATACAATAAAAAAACTCATCACTAAAAGCAATGAGTTTTCCCATATAATGAGACATCGGGGATTCGAACCCCGGACAACTTGATTAAAAGTCAAGTGCTCTAC
>OGIG01001331.1_pt1 | contig 14648 bp, 13 predicted proteins | sample 1571601 | NCBI WGS metagenome assembly OGIG01 (sample SAMEA2581953, study PRJEB24529) | metagenome | biome: Human gut stool | place: China | collected 2011 | reverse complement strand
ATAATTTTTTCCTGCATAAGTTATACCTATTCCTAGTATTAGAAACAGAATTAAATGAAATAAATGGATTAAACATAGAAAGTAAAGGACAAGGTGATGATTTACCATGGACAGTTACAGCAAAAGGATTTAAATTTCAAATAAAAGAAGATGGAACAATAGAAGAAGTAAATGGTATATCTTTATCAGCAACAAAATTAAAAATTATAACAGGAGAAACAGAAACGATAAATGCAACATTAACAGAAGGAGTAACAGGAACAATTACTTGGGAAAGTTCAAATAATAGTTTAGTAACTGTAAATAATGGGACAGTAACTGCAGTAGGAAACTCAGGAACAGTAACAATAAAAGCAAAATGTGGAAGTTATGAAGCAACTTGTGAAGTTACAATAGTGCAAAAAGTAACAAAAATAACACTTTCAGCAAGTTCTACAACTGTAAAAGAAGGAAGTACATTACAATTAACTATTGGAACAGAACCATCAAGTGGAGAAATTGAAAAAATAGAGTTTTCTTCAAGCAAAGAAAGTGTTGCAACTGTAAGTAATAGTGGAGTGGTTACAGGTGTAGCAGTAGGAAATGCAACAATAACAGCAACCGGAAAAAGTTCAGGAGTAACTGGAACAATTAATATAACAGTAAAAGAAGGAATAAAAGCACCAACAAGTTGGGTAAAAACAACAAAAACAGATTCAAGTTGGTATAGTTATGCTGGAGCTAATGTAAATGAACCAAAATTGATAGGACAAATGACACCAATAAAATATAATTTAGAATTACCAAGTGGAGCAAATACAACTAATAAGTGGGCAAATGCTATAACTGCAGATGGAAGTATGTTTGTATGGATCCCAAGATATGCTTATAAAATAACATATTATACAGATAGCAATTATGAAACACCCACAGCAAATAAAACACAGTATGGAAAAATAAATGTAGCATTTGTAAAATATGCAAATGGTCAAAATACATTTTTAAATTCAACTGATAGTGGAATAATAACAACAGATCCAGCAGAACAAGGAGCAGGAACAACAAAATGGTTAGTACATCCAGCATTTATAAACGATTCAGCAAATAATTTTATAAATGGAGGATGGGATAGTGAACTTTCTGGAATATGGGTAGGAAAATTTGAAGCAACAGGAAATTATTCAAATTCTACAGGTACATTGTCAGTATTACCGGCAAATAATGCTTTAACATATATGACAATAAATCAACAATATAAATTTGCACAAACTGGAACATTTGGAGAAATAGCAACTCTAAATTCACATATGGCAAAAAATAGTGAATGGGGAGCAATAGTATATTTAGCATATAGTATGTACGGAACAGGTGGAATTGATATAGCAAAATCATCAAATGGCACAATAACGGGAGGAATAACGTCAACTTCAACTCCAGAAAAAATTTATAATGAAAATTATTCACAAAGTACAACTAATAATCCGTATGGCGTATATGATTTAAGAGGTGGCTCTTATGAACGTGTGGCATCTTATGTGAATTATGAGAATAATAGTTTTGATTTATTAACTTATGGTGGTACTAATGAAGGAGATTTGTATGGAAGTGCTTTAGAACGATCTACGAGTACAAGATACAAAACGGTATATGCTGCATCAGGAACATCACAAGGTAATAGCTATGAGTTAGCTGCTAGTAAAAAAGGTGATGCAATATATGAAACCTCAACAAGTTATCAAGGACGAACATCTTGGAATAATGGCACAGGAAATGGTGTGAACTCTATTTTTCCTACTGATATCTATCCTTTCTTCTATTATGGAGGAGGTTGCACTAATGATGGTACAGGTATGTTTTTCTTCGATAAATTTACTGGTGATGGCGAGTGGGATAGAGCGTTCCGCGTAATTCTTTGCCCTTAATGTATGCCAAAAAGCATAAAAAAGTTATATAATGCATGGGGACAAAAAATGAAACAAATACTAAATGAGCAAAAAGGTGTAACATTAATAGCCTTGGTAATAACCATAATTGTTCTTTTAATACTAACAGGAGTAACAATTGCAATGCTAACAGGAGAAAATGGAATAGTAGTTAATTACAAAAATTCAGCTTCTGGTAAAATGCCAGTAAGTAAAGCAAAAGTTGCATCATGGAATTTAGTAAATCAAACAGTTGCAAAAGCAGCAACAGAAAGTATGTATAATGCAGCTAATTCAAAAGTAAAAAGTAAATTAGTAGATAGTTATGCATGGGATACAACATGTAAATGGCTAAAAAATAGTGGAATAATAAAAGATGATAGTGCAGGAAAAGTAAGTAGCACAAGTTATGGAAATTACTATGATTCAACATTTACAATACCAAAGGGAACATTATATGCAAAACATCTTTATTTAAATAAGAAAAAAGATGGAGTATCATCAAGTTGGTATTTTTGGAATGGTGGAGCAGGAAAATATAGTTATGGTATAGTAAATGATGAAAATGGAATGAAGGTAGGAGTAAAAAAAGGAGAGATAGTACCAGAAAATGCAACAAAGCCAGAAGGTGCGGAAGATGCAGCAAGCAATTATTACACAGCAGATGGAAGAATAGAAATAGCAACAGGATCAAGTGATGATACAAGAACAAATAATATATATGACTTAGCAGGAAATATGTGGGAATGGACAACAGAAACAAAGATAAGAAAGAATAATGGTAATAACACCAATTATACGTTCGCTGTATTGCGTGGAGGGAGCTTCCTCAGCGGTGGCTCTAACTTCGCGGTTGTTTTTCGTTACGGTTACAGTACAGTTAGCTTTTCGAATGTTAACATTGGTTTTCGCGCCGTGCTCTATATAGAATAAATTTTAATTTGTAATCGAAATAATTAATTAAATATTTCATAAAATGTCGAATTTTGCAGATGAAAAGCAATTGCAAAATTCAGCATTTTATGGTATTGTTTGAAAAGTTATAAATTTATATTTTAGCAAAGTAAAAAATCTGGTTAAGCCAGAAATTTATTTAATAAAAAATTTTTTATATATCAAAATTAAAATGAAAATTTTTAAATTATAGTAAGTATTAATTAAAATTAATATTATTTAATGTTAAGAAGTTATTATAAATCAAATGGCATTTTGCCAAATAAATCAGGATATTTTAAATCTTAAAAAACCAAAAGTAAGAAAGAAAAAAAGTAATAGAAATACCATAGGAAATGAGTATGGGGAAAAAAGATAGAAAAAAGTACATTTAAAAGATTGACTTTTTTCTATTTTAAGTATATACTTGTAGAAATTAAAAAGGATGTATTACCTGGTAAAAAGGAGTAATAAAATGAAAAGTAAAAAAAATATAAAAAGCATATTAATAATAGCAATAATAGGAATATTTAGTTTAGTATTTTTCAATAAAAGTTTTGCTGCAAATACTGCCAAAGTAACAGTAGAAACAGCAAATATAAGAAAAGAAGCAAATTCAACATCAAATATATTAGAACAAGTATCACAAAACCAAGAAGTAGAAATAATAGAAAAATCAGGTGATTGGTACAAAATAAAATATAAAGGAATACAAGGTTATTTAAGAAAAGATCTTTTAAGTGTAAATGGGGAAGAAACAGCAAATATAAAAGAGGATAATACAAAACAAGAAGAAACTAATCAAGAAGAAAAAACAGAAAATACAACTAATGTATCAAATACACAAAACACATCAGATACCTCAAATACAGAAAATGTAGAAAGTACTTCAGAAGGAGTAACTACAAATACATCAGTAACAGAAAATGTTCTTGGAACATATAAAGTAACACAAAATGTTGCAGTAAAAATAACACCATTAATAAACTCTATTGATATTCAAGAAATAAGTAAAGATTCAAAAGTTAATGTTTTAGAAGTTAATAATAAATGGGCATTGATAGAAAGCAATTCTACAAGAGGATGGGTAGTATTTAGCAAATTAAGTAAAGAAGAAAATACAGTAGCAGCGTCTACAACACCTACGGAAGAGGCAACAAACAAAGAAGAAACAACAAATAAAGAGGAACAAGCAAATAATCAAAATTCTCAAACTACAGAGGAAAATAAAGCAACAGTTACACAAAAAAATGTAACAATGTATGTAAATAGTGAAGTTGTAAATTTAAGAAAAGAAGAGTCTACTAGTTCAGAAAGTCTTTCAAAATTAAGTAAAGCAACAGAGGTAACAGTTATTTCAGAATCATCAAACGGTTGGAGTAAGGTTAAAGTAAATGGTATTGAAGGATATATTTCAACTAAGTTGTTATCAACAACAAAACCAGAAGTTGTTACTTCAAGAAGCTTAGAGGAATCAAGAAAAGAGACAGAGAAAAAAGAAGAAAGTAATAAAGAAACTGCGCAAACTACAACTCAAACAGCACAAGGAAGTTCAAAAGGAAACACAGTTGTAGCAACAGCAAAACAATATTTAGGATGTAAATATGTGTATGGAGGTACAACACCTTCAGGATTTGACTGTTCAGGATTTACACAATATGTATATAAACAATGTGGGGTTAGTTTAAACAGAACATCAGATGCACAGGCAAGTAATGGAGCAGCAGTATCTAAAGCTAATTTACAACCAGGAGATTTAGTAATATTTACAGGTCATGTTGGAATATATATTGGAAATAACCAATTTATACATGCTGCAAACCCAAGTAAAGGAGTAATAACTACATCTTTATCAGATAGTTATTATACCAAAACATATAAAACTGCAAGAAGAATATTTAATTAAAGGAGTAAAATGAAAAGACCATTAGTAGTTGCAGTTATAGGTTATATAATAGGAATAATAATAGGGCTATACTTTAAATTTAGTATAGTCCTTTTTTATATAAATTTTATACCTATAGGTGTAGTAATACATTTTATAAATAAAAGAAAAAAGAGAAAATTTAGATTATTTTCTATAAGGAGATATTTTAGGTATATCAAAATATATTTAAATCATAAAATAATTTTAGTCATAATTTTATTATCAATTATTTCAAATAGTATAGTTTTATACAAAAATAAAAAATATAATTTCGTATATAAATTGCCTGAAAAAATTGAGGTAGAAGCAACAGTAGTTAGTAATAAACAAGAAAAAGAATACAAAAATATTTATAAAATAAAAATTGAAAAGATAAACAAAAATAAGAAGTACGAAAATATATGTTTATATTTAAGTGCAAATAAAAAAATAAAACTAATGTATGGAGACAAAATAAAGGTAAAGCGGAAATTATGAAATGCCAAATGTACAAAGAAATTATGGAGGATTTGATTATTCAAATTATTTAAAAACATTAGAGATATATGGAACAATAAATGCAGAAAATATTGAAATATTAAAGCATAATAACCTAGATAGAATTTCTATAAAAATAAATGAATACAGGCAAAATATTAAAGAAAAAATTTCAAATACCTTAGATTCAAAAGTTTGGCCAATTTATTTTAGTTTAATACTTGCTGATAGTTCATATATTGAAAAAGATATAAGAGATGACTTTGCAAATTGCAGTTTATCACACATTTTAGCAGTTTCTGGTATGCATATATCTTATATAATAATAGGAGTTTCTGTTTTATTAAATAAAATTTTAGGAAAAAGATGTGGAAGAATTGTTACAATTATAGTACTTATATTATATACAGTGCTTACAGGTTTTACCCCGTCACTTGCAAGAGCTATTATTATGGGAATAATGACAATTATATCTAATTTAATATATAGAAGAAATGATACATGGAATTTTTTATTTTTTTCACTATTTTGCATTCTAATATATAATCCATATTTAATAACAAATATAGGATTGCAATATTCATATATAGCAACAATTGGCATAATTATATTTAATAAACATATATTAAAAATTTTAAACAAAAGAAGCAATAAACTAAAAAAGATAAAAGAAAGTATATCTGTTTTAATTTCTGCACAAATAGCATTGTTTCCTTTAATTATATTTCATACTAATAAATTTGGAATATATTTTATTATAACAAATTTAATTGTAGGATTTATAATAGGTCCAATAATTATTTTAGGTTTTATATTTTTAATAGTTTCAATATTAAATTTTTATTTTTCAAAATTTTTATCACCAGTTGTAAATTTTTTAATTAAAACAATATTATTTTTTTCTGGTATAGGTAAATTTCCATTAGCAAAAATATATGTTAAAACCCCTTCTATATGGGAGATAATGATTTATTATATTTTTGTTTTTATAATAAGTTTTTTATATAAAGTAAAAAATGATAAAACACCCAATAATTCTTTTCTAAGAGTTAGGTGGATTTTAGCTTACATTAAATATAAGTATAAAATAAAAAAAATTTTAACCATTTATTTGATAACAAGTATAGTATTAACTTCTGCATTTGTTTTTGTTAATCCAAGAAAATTAGAAATAAATATTGTTGATGTATCACAAGGGGATGCTTGTTTTATAATAACTCCGCAAAATAAAACAATACTAATAGATGGTGGAGGAAGTAAAGGGGAAAGCTTTGATGTTGGAAAAAGTACATTGTTACCTTATATATTAGATAAAGGCTATACCAGTATAGACTATATATTTATAAGCCATTTTGATAGTGACCATGTGCGGAGGAATTTTATATATTATGGAAGAAATATTAGTTAAAAATATGGTTATAGGTAAACAGTATGAGATGTGTGAAAACTATAAAAAATTTATCAAAATTAGTAAAGAAAAAAATATAAATATAAAAGTTGTAGAGAAAGGACAAATGATAAATATAGAAAATAATTTGACCTTTAATATACTTTGGCCGTGTTCACAAAATATTGTAAATAAAAACATAATAAACAATAATTCTATGGTATGTAAATTAGTTTATAATAAATTTTCTATGTTGCTTACAGGAGATATAGAAGAGGTAGCAGAAAATGAAATATTAAGTAAATACAATAATTTTAAATTATTAAAATCTACCATTTTAAAGGTGGCACATCATGGTTCAAAGACATCATCTACACAGAATTTTTTAAATGCAGTAAAACCCCAATATGCAGTAATTGGTGTGGGAAAGAACAATAAATTTGGACATCCATCAGATATTACAATAAATAATTTAAAACAGAATAATATTTCTATTTATAGAACAGACCAAAAAGGTGAAATAACTATAAAAACAGATGGGAAAAATGTTAATATAACATCACAAATAGAATAAAAACCAAAATTTAGTAAATAATAATATAAATCTAAGTATTAAATGGAGGTTTTATATGCATAATTTTAATAAAGTAATAATACGGTTTAGTTTCAATTGCAGTTATAATAGCTGCTATTTTAACTGCTATAATGATTAATAAAAAAGATAATAAAGAGGTAAATGAGAAAGTTCAAACTAAAGTTTCAGATGAACAAATTTTAGATGAATGTACTGATGAATATGAAGAGTTACAAAGTATAGCATCTGTAAAAACAAATGCAAAAGAAGAAAAAATATCACCTAATTGTAGAATAACATTAAAGAAGTATTATAAAGGCTGTGAAGATGAAATAAATGAATATATAGAAGTGCCTAAAGAGTTAGTAAATAAGACAAAAGAAGATCTACAAAATTATTATAAAGATTATGAAATAAAAAGCTTTGATGAAACTCAAATAACTTTATATAAACAATTAGATGGGGAGTGTGGAAAACATTATTTATTAAAAGATGATAATGGAACTATAACAATATACAAAATTCTAGAGGATGGAACACAAGAAGTATATGAAAAAACAGAAATATCAACTACGTATTTGCCACAAACAGATAATATAGGTATAAAACAGGGAATAAGAGTTAATGGGGATGAGGCATTAAACGAACTTATAGAAAATTTCGAATAAAAAATAAAAGAGGGACATTGTAAAAAAGTCCCTTTTCTTCATTTTTATTTATTAATTTTTTTTATCTATTGTTACATCTTTTTTTAAATCTTTTTTATCTATAAACCCTTTATGATATAAAGACCATACATACATTATAAGAGAAAATACAGTTGCTACTAATGCTAAGCTATATGCAATTAAATCTATATGCTCAAATGCTCCTGTAATATTAAATTGTCTAAGCACTAAAGAAAGAACTATTGCAAGGTAAAACAATACTGTTGCAAGTTTACCATACCATCTGCTATAAACAACAACATCTTTTCCGTACAAAAATGATGCTCCTACAATCATTATAAATTCTTTAATTAAAACAATAATTAGAATCCAAATAGGTATTATATGAATAATAGCAAGAGAGGCAAGAGTAGAAATTTGGGTTAATTTATCTGCAAGCGGATCCATTAATTTTCCAAAATTAGATACAAGATTAAATTTTCTTGCTATAAAGCCATCTGCTATGTCTGTTATTCCTGATATTGTAAATATAATAAATGCTGCAATAAAATTTCCATTAAATATACAAGCTACAATAAATGGAATAAGCAAAAATCTAATTATTGTTAGGGTATTTGGTACATGTTTTAACATAATTCCTCCATTAATTAATATCAAATTTTAGTTCATTATCTACAAAATTAACATTAACATTTTGTCCGTCAATAATTTCACCTTTTAAAATACGTTCAGATATTTCATCTTCAAGGTATCTTTGGATAGCTCTTCTTAAAGGTCTTGCACCAAATTTGATATTTGTTCCTTTTTCTAGTAAGTATTTTTTTGCATCATTTGAGATATGCATTGTAATATCTTTGTCTTTTAGAGCTTTTATTGTATCATTAAGCATTAAGTCAACAATTTGCAATAATTCATTTTGGGTTAATGAGTCAAATACAACAACTTCATCTACTCTGTTTAAAAATTCTGGTCTAAATACTTCTTTTAAACTATCTTCAATTTTTCCTTTGTCAACTGTTTGTTTTCCAAAACCAATTGAATTATTATTTAAATTAGAACCAGCATTTGATGTCATAATAATTATAGTATTTGAGAAACTTACTGTATTTCCTTGAGAGTCTGTAAGTTTTCCGTCATCTAAAACTTGAAGTAAAATATTAAATACATCTGGATGTGCTTTTTCAATTTCATCAAAAAGTATAATAGAATAAGGTTTCCTTTTTACTTTATCTGTTAATTGACCAGCATCATCATAGCCAACATAACCTGGAGGTGCACCTATTAATTTTGATGTAGAGTGGCTTTCCATGTATTCAGACATATCAACTCTAATTATAGAATCTTCAGAGCCGAACATTTCATATGCTAATGATTTTGCAAGTTCAGTTTTACCAACACCTGTAGGTCCAACAAAAATAAATGATGGTGGCCTTTTGGTACTTTGAAGTCCTGCACGATTTCTTCTAATTGCACGAGAAACAGCATTTACGGCTTCTTCTTGGCCAATAACTCTTTTATGAAGATTTGTTTCTAAATTTAAAAGTTTTTGTGTTTCAGCTTCTGTTATTTTTTTAACTGGAATTTTTGTCCAACTTTCAATAACTGAGGCTATATCTTGAACAGTTATACTTTTTAATTTCATTTTGCTATTCATTTTATCTATTTTTTCTATTAATTGACATTCTTTTGTTTTTAAATCTGCTGCTTTTTGATAATCTTCTGTAGAGTCTGCAGCAATAACTTCTTCTTTTTGAGCTTGAATATTTTTTAATTCTTGTTTTAATATTTCTAATTTAAATAAATCTTTGTTTTCTAAATTTTTTCTAGAACATGCTTCGTCTAAAATATCAATTGCTTTATCTGGTAAGAATCTATCATGAATATATTTTTCTGACATTATAACTGTTTGCTTAATAACATCAGATGAAATTTTTACTTTATGGTATTCTTCATAATATTTTTTTATTCCTTCCAAAATTCCAATAGAATCTTCTATATTTGGTTCTTCTACTAATACTTGTTGGAAACGTCTTTCTAATGCTGTATCTTTTTCAATATATTTTCTGTATTCTTTAAGAGTAGTTGTTCCAATTAACTGTATTTCTCCATTTGAAAGGGAAGGTTTTAAAATATTTGCGGCATTCATAGAATGTTCGCCATCTCCAGCACCAATTATATTATGAATTTCATCTATAACTAAAATAATGTTACCATATTCTTTACATTCATCAATAATTCCTTTCATTCTTGACTCAAATTGTCCTCTAAATTGTGTTCCAGCAATTACTGCTGTCATATCTAATAAATAAACTTCTTTGTTTAAAAGCTTAGCTGGAACATTTTGGTTTGCAATTTTAATTGCTAAGCCTTGGGCAATTGCAGTTTTACCAACTCCTGGTTCACCAATTAAACATGGATTATTTTTTGAACGTCTATTTAAAATTTGTATAATTCTTTGTATTTCTTTATCTCTGCCAATTACAATATCTAATTCGTTGTTTTTGGCTTTTTGAGTTAAATTAGTACCATAAGTATCTAAATATTTTTTCTTTTTTGATTGTTTGTTGTTTTTCTTTTTTTCTACTTTTACTTTTTTTCTGCCAGTGTTATCAGAAGAAGTTTCACTTCCGATTAGATCCAAACATATTTGAAAATATTGAACCAAGTGGAATAGCGGCTCCTGCAATTTTTGGAGCATCTTCATCATCACTATCTTCGTCTTGAGTATTAAATGTAATTGCACCATCCATATTTTCAATATCTTCTAAATTTATATTTTCTGCTAAATCTTTAAAAACTGTTTCTAATTGTTTTGACATATCATTTAAATTAATTTTATCTTTATTTAGTAAATCACTTTGTTTTGATAATACATCTAATGGATTAATGCCTTTTTTCTTAGCACAGTCATAGCATAACCCTTCCATGGTTTCTTTGCCATTTTCTACTTTATTATAAAAAAGTATAGCTGCATTTTTTTTGCATTCTGAACATAACATACTTTTCATTCCTCATTTCTTAAAATATCAATATATATAATAACTCAAAATTAAGTAATAGTCAATAAATTTAATAAATAACTATTGAAAAAGAATAGGGCAAATGCTATAATAAATATAGTACGAAAGAAAGAGGTAATAAAATGAATGTAACTTTGCCAGATAATAAATTAGATAAAAAATCTAAAATTGTATATGCATCAATAATTGCCATATGTATAATATCGATAATTATTGTAATATATATACAATTTTTTGATGGAAAAACGGTTACAACTGTTGGTTATTTAAAGGGAAAAAGTGAAATTGACTACGAAAATTTAAAAGCAGAATTTAACAATATATATACAAATTCACTAAAAAATTATAATGATAAATATGATAAATTAAAGTCTGACACAAGTAAAGAACTAGTATATACAGGTTACACAAAAGACGTAACTGAAAATAATAGTTATAATATAAATGTACAAATACCATATATAAACATAAAAAATTCAACTATAGATGGTTATAATGAAGAAATAAAAAATTTATTTGAAAAAAAGGCAGAAGATATATTAAAAACTAAAAATAAAAATACAATTTATACAGTAGAATACAATGCATGTGTAGAAGATGGAGTATTATCAATAATAATAAATGCAAATTTAAAAGAAGGTTCAAGTGCACAAAGGGTAATAATAAAAACATATAACTATGACTTAGATACAAATCAGGAAATTAACTTATCGCAATTATTAAAGGGTGAAAGTGTAGATACATCTTATGCACAAAGTAAAATAAATGAAGAAATAGAAGTTGAGCAAAAAAAAGCAGAAGATTTAAAAGCATTAGGCCATAGCATATTTAGTAGAGATAAAAATGATGATATGTACAAAATAGAAAATGTAGAAGATTTTTATTTCCAAGATGGTGCAATATATGTAATATTTGCTTATGGAAATGACAAATATACAAGTGAAGTTGATGTTGCAATTATATAATAAATAAAAAAGCTAGTAGATTTTATCTACTAGCTTTTGAAAATAAAAGGGGATGTTTTCTTTTTCTAATCAGTTTCTTTCCTGACTATGGTTATATAATACTAATAAATTTTGTCCATTGTGTGAACTAAAAGTGAAAACTTTAAGGTTGTTCTCCAAGAGTAAGTGTTAATTCTTCTGTTTTATTATTTCTGTTAACTTTTATTTTTAATTCATCTCCAATTTTATGAGAATTTTTAATTTCATTTAATTCATTCATTGAAGTGATTTTTTTACCATCTGCTTCAACTATTACATCTCCAACCTTAACTCCTGCTTTTTCAGCGGCTGAAAAGTCTTCAATTGATTTTACATATACACCAACAACTAAGTTGTATACTTTGGCTGTTTTTTCATCTAAATCAACACCAGAAATACCTATATAAGGTCTTTTTACTTTACTGTATTGAATTAATTGTGAAGTTATGTCTGTTGTAGAATTTATTGGTATTGCAAATCCCATACCTTCAATTCCTGTACCAGAAAGTTTTAATGTATTTATTCCTATAACTTTACCTTCACCATTAACTAAAGCTCCACCGCTATTACCAGAATTTATTGCAGCGTCTGTTTGGATTAATGTGAATTTTTTACCATCTGAATCTGTAACTTCTCTGTTTACAGCACTTACAACACCACATGTTATACTACTTTGCATTCCTAAAGGATTTCCAACGGCCATTGCAAATTCACCAACCTTTATTGAGTCAGAATCTGCAAATTCTGCTTTTGAAAGACCAGTTTTTTCTATTTTTATAACAGCTAAGTCTGTTTGTTCATCTTTTCCAACTATTTTTGCTTCATATTCTGTATCATCATTATATAATGTTACAGTTACTTTGTTTGCATCAGATACTTGGTAATAAGATTCAGAAGATGATGTTGCAACAATGTGATTGTTTGTTAAAATGTAACCATCATCACTAATTATTATTCCAGAACCAGATGCTGATGCTTCAGACTTTGCAGTTCCCATACCATATATAGAAAAATTAGAACTTACTGTGTATTCTACTTTAATTCCAACAATTGATGGTAATATTTTATTTGCAGCATAAACTGCAGTGTCAGAATAATTTGATAATTTTACTTGAGAAACAGTACCATCTGATGATGTAGAATTACTAGGAGCTACACTAAAATTAGAACTATTTGTTCCTATTAATTTATATTTTACATCTGGTATTCCAAAACAAACACCAACTACTGCAGCACATCCTAATACACCACTTATAAATGGTAATACTACAGTTTTACCAAAACCAGATTTATGTTTTGGATTAGATGTTGTTTTATAATTTTCAGGATTTTGTACTGCTTTAAAATTTGAATTTTTGTTTTCATTATTTTTTTCTTCCATATTAAACCTCCAAAAAAATTTATATTTTTATTATAATATCACAAATCATAAATAAAATACAGCACAATTGTGAAAATTGTGTGAAATATTTATTATTTTTTTGTTACAAATTATTTTTAAAAAATTTATTGAAAATAATTAAATGAAACTATATAATGTATATAAATTAAAAAGAAAAGGAAGAGAAAAAATGAAAGTAAAAAACAATAAAGGAATAACATTAATTGCACTAACAATTACAATAATTATATTATTAATTTTAGCATCAATAACAATATATAGTGGGAAAGAAAGTATAAAAAAAGCTCAGTTAGAAAGCTTAAAAACTAATATGCTTTTAATTAAAGCAAAAGCAAAAGAATATGTAGAACAAGCAAGTTTTAAAAATGGAGTAAATAAAAGTGAAATTTCAGAAGAGGCAAAAAATGAGCTAAAAGGTAAAGAAGCAAATGCAAGTGATTATTCAAAGCAAAATATTACAATAAATGGAGGAGAAATTTTATATAAACTTACTTCAGATAATCTAAAAGAAATGGGATTAAAAGATGTTAAATTAGGAAGTAATGAAGAATATTTAGTAAAATATAATATAAAAGATGTGACTGTAGAAGTGTATAATACAAGTGGTTATGAAAATAATGGAACTACAGTTTATTCATTGTCTGAATTAGAAAAAATATAAAAATAAAATCAAAAGAAGGAATAAAAATGAAAGAAAAAGAACTAGAAAGATTAACAAAATTAAAAGAAATTGAAAAAGACTTACACAAAAAAGGATTTAAATATATATGTGGTATAGATGAAGCTGGAAGAGGACCTTTAGCAGGTCCTGTTGTTGTTGCTGGAGCAATAATGCCAGAAGATTCAATGATAGAAGGGGTAAATGATTCAAAAAAAGTATCAGAAAAAAAAAGAGAAATACTATATGATAAAATAATAGAAGAAGCAATAAGCTATAGTGTTGCAATAATAGATGAAAAGATAATTGATGAAATAAACATATTAAATGCAACAAAAAAGGGGCTAACCCAAGTAGTAGGTGGGCAAAAAGTAAAACCTGACATAATAATAGTAGATGCATTAAATAATATAGACACATTAGGAATACCATATACACCAATAATAAAAGGTGATGCTTTAGCATATTCAATTTCTTGTGCTTCAATAATTGCTAAAGTAACAAGGGACAGAATAATGAGGCAAATGGACGAAATATACCCTGAATATGGATTTGCAGGACATAAAGGATATGGAACAGCAAAACATATTGCAGCTATTAAAGAATATGGACTATGTAAAATACATAGAAGAAGCTTTACAAAAAACTTTGTTAAATAGGAGAAAAGTAATGAATATATTGGATATAATTTCAAACAAAAGAGATAAAAAAGAGTTAA
>OGIG01001329.1_pt1 | contig 14654 bp, 10 predicted proteins | sample 1571601 | NCBI WGS metagenome assembly OGIG01 (sample SAMEA2581953, study PRJEB24529) | metagenome | biome: Human gut stool | place: China | collected 2011 | reverse complement strand
TCTCCTCTGTGTTTTGCTAATGCAAAATATGGAGCGAAACGTCATGTCGTATCAAATAGATTCAAGACCGTCAAAAGCACGAATTAAATCCCCGCCTTTATCGGGCGGTGAAGTCGCAAGGAAGACGGAGGAAAAAGGGTGAGGACTGTCCGAGCGGAGCGAGTTTCGCAGACCCCGACGGCGACCGTAGCGACGAACCAAGAAACTCCGCCACCACCAATACAGTACTTGAAAAGAAGAAATAAAACCCAATTCTGCGATAACGAAAGTATGATTCTCAAAAAAATAGATAACGCACAGACAAAACCGAGGCTTGTTTCTATTAACCCTTTACACTATCTTTGCACGAAGCAAAGGAAAAGAAAAGTGGAACAAGATTTTCTGAACAGTCTGAACGACCAGCAACGCGAAGCTGTGCTCTATACCGATGGACCGGAATTGGTTATCGCCGGAGCCGGGTCGGGTAAAACAAGAGTACTTACCTACAAAATAGCACACCTGCTGCAAATGGGATATCCACCCCACCGGCTGCTAGCACTCACCTTCACCAACAAAGCGGCCAACGAAATGAAAGAACGCATCGCCGCATTGGTAGGGACAGAGACAGCTCAACGCTTGTGGGCAGGGACGTTTCACTCCATTTTCTCCCGCATACTTCGAGCCAATGCCGACCGGCTCGGTTATCGTCACGACTTCACCATCTACGATGCCTCCGATTCCCTGTCGCTTATAAAAAGCATTATCAGAGAACTTCAACTCGACGATAAGACATACAAACCCTCAACCGTGCAGGCGATTATTTCCCATGCGAAAAACGCCCTCATCGAACCGCAAGCCTATGCGCGAAACCGGGAACTTATCGAGATGGATACTCGTTCGAAACGGCCCCTCATTCACGAAATATACCGTATCTACCGACAACGCTGTTTCGTGTCGGGGGCAATGGATTTCGACGACCTGCTGCTCAATACCAATATACTTTTCAGGGATCACCCCGACGTGCTGCAACACTATCGCGACCTGTTCGCCTACATCTTGGTAGACGAGTATCAAGATACCAATTTCGCCCAACACCTCATCGTCAGCCAGTTAGGAAAAGGCCACAATCACATCTGCGTGGTGGGCGACGATGCCCAGAGCATTTACTCGTTCCGGGGAGCGAATATCCACAATATACTCGGACTGAGTAAAGAGTACCCGGGATTGAAAATATTCAAACTCGAACGAAACTACCGTTCCACACAAAATATCGTCAATACGGCCAACAGCCTCATCGCCAAGAACAAGGAACAAATACCCAAACAAGTATTCTCCGAAAAAGAACAAGGAAACAAAGTACAAGTAATAAGTGCCTATTCCGATTTCGAAGAAGGCTTTATCGTCTCGAACCGTATTGCCGAAATGCGTCTCACGACTCACTGTGATTACAACGACTTCGCTGTCCTCTACCGCACGAACGCACAGTCCCGTGTATTAGAAGAAGCTCTGCGCAAGCGCAACATACCCTACCGCATCTACGGAGGCATGTCGTTCTACCAAAGGAAAGAAATCAAGGACGCCATCGCCTATTTCAGATTGACGATAAACCCCGATGACGAAGAAGCGCTCAAACGAGTCATCAACTATCCCACACGAGGAATCGGAAATACCACTCTCTCGAAACTCATCGAACGGGCACACTCGCAGGAATCCAGTATATGGAATGTGATTTCCGACCCCATAGGCTACAACTTGGCCATTAACAACGGCACATTGAACAAGTTGAAAACCTTCAAGGACCTCATAGACGAATTACGCTACGAAGCCGATAAAAAGAACACACCGGAACTGGCAGAAACGATTATCAAGCGGTCGGGTATTTGGGGAGAAATTTCCTCGGATCGTACCCCCGAAAACATCAGCCGACAAGAGAACATCGAAGAACTTTTGAACGGTGTCCGTGAATTTTGCGCCCTGCGCGAAGAAGCCAGAGAAGAACAAACCTCCCTATCCGACTTCTTAGCCGAAATTTCTTTGGCGACAGATCAAGACAACGGCGATGAAACCGAGCAAGACAAAGTAACCTTGATGACGGTCCATGCATCGAAAGGATTGGAGTTCAAACAAGTTTTCATTGTTGGAGTAGAAGAAGACCTCTTTCCTTCGGCCATGAGTAAAAACAGTGAACGGGAAATCGAAGAAGAACGACGTCTGCTCTATGTGGCCATCACCCGCGCAGAAGAAAACTGCACCCTCACGTATGCCCTCTCCCGCTATCGTAACGGACAAACGGTCTCCTCTCCTCCAAGCCGGTTCATCAAAGACCTCGATTCTCGATACGTCGATATGCCGGTACAAACCAAACAAGAGTCTCCCAGAGAAACCATATCGTGGAACCGATTTCCATTCGATACGGAAAGACCGCGCAAAACTTCCCGATGGAACGAAGAAGATACGGATCGCACACCTGCACCGAGACCATTCACTGCTCCGTCTCCGGGCAAACGGTTGACCAAGATAGACTCTAAACCCACAGGTGAAACCCATTCTACGACACAATCCACAGTTGCAACCGCTGCCGGGCAAGTAGAAATAGGAACATTCATCTGCCATGCCCGCTTCGGAAACGGAACCGTTACAGCCATAGAAGATACGGGAGACAACTGCAAAATAACCGTCGAATTTGAAAACGTCGGACGCAAACAGCTCCTGCTCAAATTCGCCAAGTTCACAATCATAGAATAATTTTTCATACGTCATGCACGATACGCTATCGCAAATACCATCGCCCTGCTATGTTCTCGAAGAAGAACTATTGCGCCGCAACCTCGCTCTCATTCGCTCCGTCAAAGAAGCCGCCGGAGTAAATATTATACTGGCGTTCAAAGCCTATGCCCTTTGGAAATCATTCCCCGTCATACGGGAATATATTCCGCACTCCACAGCCAGCTCCATACACGAAGCACGGCTGGCATTCGAGGAGATGGGCAGTCCGGCACACACCTACTCACCGGCCTATACCGAGCGGGATTTCCCGACAATACTCAAATACAGCAGCCACATTACCTTCAACTCCCTGACTCAATTCGAACGGTTTTACCCCCAAGTAGTAGCCGACGGCAACCGGGTATCGTGCGGGTTGCGTATCAACCCCGAATATTCCGAGGTAGAAACCGACCTCTACAATCCCTGCGCACCGGGTTCCCGCTTAGGAATAACCGCCGACAAGCTGCCCGAACTTCCGCAGGGCGTGGAAGGACTTCATTTCCACACCCTCTGCGAGTCCACCTCCTACGACCTCGAAAAGACTTTGGCACAAGTCGAAAACCGATTCGGGCATTTGCTCCCCCATATCAAATGGCTGAATATGGGTGGCGGTCACCTCATGACCCGCAAGGATTACGATACCGCACATTTGATTAACCTCCTCCGGGGCTTCAAACAAAGACACCCCGGCCTCGAAATCATTCTCGAACCCGGTAGTGCGTTCGCTTGGCAGACCGGTACATTAGTATCCACCATAGTCGATATAGTCGAGAACCACGGTATCAAAACAGCCATTCTCGACGTCTCTTTTGCCTGTCACATGCCCGACTGTCTCGAAATGCCCTATAAACCGGCGATACGAGGCTCGGTAGAACCCGCACCCGGCACATACGCCTATCGTATGGGAGGAAACTCTTGTCTGAGCGGCGACTATATAGGAGACTGGCATTTCGACCACGAATTGCAAATAGGAGACCGAATCATATTCGAGGATATGATTCACTATACGACAGTCAAGACAACCATGTTCAACGGAATCCCCCACCCCTCCATAGCCTGCCTCAAAAGCGACGGGAAAGCGGAAATCTGGCGGGAATACGACTACTACGACTATAAAACCCGAATGGATTGACAAGACATCGATCCCCCGGAACAAATCACAAAATACATTTGTTAATCGACAAAAAGCATAAAACAATGGGAACATTCTTAGGTATCGTAGCACTGCTCATCACCCTTGTCGCATTTATTCCCCTATTGGGATTTCTCAACTGGGTGGCCATACCCATATCGGTCATTTTCCTCACCATCTGTGCCATTCTCAAATCAGACAATGGCAAAACCCTCTGCATCGTATCTATCGTTTTGGGTATACTGCGCCTTATGCTTGGTGGAGGGATATTCTAATCTCCTACGAGACAATGAAAACTGTTTACAAATCAAAGGTCGATAAAGGCTTGCTAATCGCCATTATAGCAATTGTCCTTCTGTCCTACCTGCCGCTCCTGTTCGAATTCTCTTGGATAGCCCTCGCCTTATTGGTCGTCACGGCCGCTTTCATTGCCGACCCATTCTGTAACACGAGCTACACCATAGACAACGGCACGCTGCACATCAAATGCGGCATATTCTTGTCGTCCTCCTTCCCGATCGACCGAATAACGAAAATCTCGAAAACCAATAGTTGTTTAAGCGCACCGGCCTTATCGATGGACAGGATAGAAATCCGCTTCGCCGACAAAAAGACTCTCGTCTTGTCTCCCAAACAGAGGCAAGCATTCATCGATCATCTAAGGAGTCTCAATCCCGATATAGTTGTAAAGCCACCTCTCTGATACGGAATGATTCCCCTACTCTAACGTGAGAAAGTCGGCGGCTAAACGAACAGACTCCCCGAATGCCGTAGGCTGTCCCGGCACGGTGATAAAGAGATGCACCGTATGAGGCAAAACCGTATGGCTCACGGCAACGCCGAGCCCGGAAAGTCTGGCCGCCAATTCCTTCCCCTGACATAAAAGAATATCCCGCTCGGCATTGACGATAAGCGTCGGCGGTAGCTGTTTCAGTAGCTCGTCATCGGCTACACCCGGCGAGACAAGAGGCTGTCGAGCATCTCCTGTACCGATGTATGCGGCATTGAAAGCCTCCATCAATTGGGCATCGAGACCATATCCCTCGGCATAGTTTTTCCACGAAGACGAACCGTCTGCCCAAGCTTTTGTCACCGGATAAAACAGCACGAGCGAACAAAGTGAAGAGCACATCGTTCCACTGTCCATGCGGCAAGAGTGAGAATCCTTTGCAAGAATTAGGTTAAGAGCCGTAGCAAGAGCAAGATTCCTGCCCGAACTATCTCCGCCGATAGATATCCGATCGGGAAGAAAGCCATACTCCCCGGCATGCTCGAAAGCGAATGCGACGGCCTCGGTACAAGCATTGAGGGCGGCAGGATAAGCATGTTCGGGTGCTAAGGGATATTCCACGGCCAACACAGCAATCTTTGCCCTATACGATAACCCCGCACAAAAATGAGCGCAACTATTGATACTCCCGAAACACCAGCCACCCCCATGTAAGTAAATCAACACAGGCAACGGAATAGTATCGAATCCGGCAGGGCGATACAAACGATAACACCCTCCGATATCCGCTGCCACTACCCCACTTTTCGATTCAGGTTTCGTATTACGCGAATTACGCACAGATATCAAAGCGGTACAATCCCCGTTTATGGCGCGACGCACGGCATCGGCCTGTGTCTTTTGTAAACCCGCAGGCAAAGATTGAAGAAACGCACAAGTCTCCTTCTCCATCATTACACTGCTCTGCGCTCTGCCTCTCAATGAAAATACGATAAGTACGGCACACATGATCTTTTTAGACACATAAAAAGCCGTACGACAAATACCCAACGGTTCCATACATTCATTATCCCTTTGATTGAGCTATCAAAGATACGCTTTTCCACACAAAACACACCTACCAACACTGTAATTCAATAGTATTTATCCGTGGTATTCTCAACACATAAGAAATTAACAGTTTAAAATCCAACTAAATTAATTATGATTTAATTTCAAATCCGTACCTTTGACATATTAAATACAGCTGCTGCTGGTAAGAGCCGTACTCCTTTAAGGTTGTGATTCGCTTTCAAATTTGCAGCTCTGGCATATTAAATACGGCTGACGGACTTATCGATTATGAAATTCTTTCCAAGCAGAAAGCCATTGTCTACATCCAAAACAAGCAATTCATATTCATTTAGTAATTCTTAAACAGCATTTACAGCTATTGTACCGCTCCGTGATTTTCCTTATCTTCGCAAACCAAATCAATAAATGCAATATGAAATTCAAGATATTAGTTCCGTTGCTATGTCTATGTTTCCTGAGTAGTTGCTATACGTCCCAATTAGTAAGTAAATTCTCAGGCACACAAGTCGAATTAGGTATGAGCCAAAATGAGTTTATCCAAAAGTTTGGCAAACCGTTTAACAAAGAAATGGCTTATACTTACGATAAGCACAAAAGGGAAACATTGTTTTATAAAGAAGATTTATATCGGGGAAGTTGGTTCATCGTCACGACAGCTTTTACTTTTGTCGATTCCAAATTGGTCAGCCAAGAGATTGTCAGAGAAGAAAGGCAATTCAATCACGAAGAACATCCTCGTCGGGAAAAACATCAATCTTCCACAACTTGCCCACGTCAAAATTTCCTCCTATCTTGTACCAATATTTAACCCGTCATTCTTGATTTTCAATATTCCCAGCATTTTACACGAATATTCAAGAAAGCGATAGGTGTGACACCGAATGAGTCTCGGATATAGGCATGGAAACTGTATATTAACATTCCCTATTGTATCAATTTGGAAACAAAGTAGTTAGCATTAATTTAACCCCATTCGATACACAAACATTTGCCTTGACGACGTAGTATTTAGCCAAAGTTTGCACCTCATCGTTGTGAGTCACTTTCAAATTTGTACCTTTGACATATTAAATACAGCCGTCTTTTGCCGCTATAGCGATGAAGCGGAGTTGTGATTCGCTTTCAAATTTGTATCTTTGACATATTAAATACAGCTATAGCCTTAATGGTTATACCTCAAAGAGAGTTGTGATTCGCTTTCAAATTTGTATCTTTGACATATTAAATACAGCTAATCTCGATATGGGTTTGTAAAATGATTTGTTGTGATTCGCTTTCAAATTTGTATCTTTGACATATTAAATACAGCTTGTCACTCATCGATCAATCTCCTATAATCGTTGTGATTCGCTTTCAAATTTGTATCTTTGACATATTAAATACAGCGTCGGCACGGAGAACGTGACTTTGGAACTTGTTGTGATTCGCTTTCAAATTTGTATCTTTGACATATTAAATACAGCCATAGCAAGAAACATCGTTCCATGCAGTGGTTGTGATTCGCTTTCAAATTTGTATCTTTGACATATTAAATACAGCTTCCGTATTTCAAGTGGAATGACGACGGTGTTGTGATTCGCTTTCAAATTTGTATCTTTGACATATTAAATACAGCACTTATCCTATTCAAACCAGGTGTCACACTGTTGTGATTCGCTTTCAAATTTGTATCTTTGACATATTAAATACAGCAGCGGGGCCGTTTTTTTATCCTCGCTCAATGTTGTGATTCGCTTTCAAATTTGTATCTTTGACATATTAAATACAGCCGTTATATCAATTTTGTTCGTAAAGAAATTGTTGTGATTCGCTTTCAAATTTGTATCTTTGACATATTAAATACAGCTGTCGCCAATATGGGTAAGGCCGACTATTGTTGTGATTCGCTTTCAAATTTGTATCTTTGACATATTAAATACAGCTGCCGGACATCTTGCCCGACTGCACGTTCCGTTGTGATTCGCTTTCAAATTTGTATCTTTGACATATTAAATACAGCCCGCACGCACGTAGTTATTGTTGTGTTTAGGTTGTGATTCGCTTTCAAATTTGTATCTTTGACATATTAAATACAGCTGCTTACAGCGAGAGAAGGCTCGTTTATGTGTTGTGATTCGCTTTCAAATTTGTATCTTTGACATATTAAATACAGCTGAAAAATGGAGGGAGTAGAGATTAACTCTGTTGTGATTCGCTTTCAAATTTGTATCTTTGACATATTAAATACAGCGGCCTTGCACTTAAAACATATCAAAGCGATGTTGTGATTCGCTTTCAAATTTGTATCTTTGACATATTAAATACAGCCAAATAAGAATAATAGAACAATGGGATTCGGTTGTGATTCGCTTTCAAATTTGTATCTTTGACATATTAAATACAGCCCAATTTGTATAGTCATTTAATAGTCAAACAATTACACAACCAATTAGAATTAAAAATTAAAGTTGTATTTCATCAAAAAGCCGGTTAAAAAACCGGCTTTTTGTTTTTCAAAAGAGTTCGAGCTGTTGAGGTAGAACCTGTGGCTTTACCTCTTTCTTCCCATAGAAAATTTCCATCATACCGAATTGTTTATCAGTAACACAGAGAATACCTACTTTTCCAAACGGCGGTAAAGAAAGCTTCACCCGGCGGATATGTACATCGGCATTCTCCCGACTAGGACAATGCCGTACATAAATGGAAAATTGAAACATAGTAAATCCATCTTGCAACAGTTTCTTACGGAAGTCGGCATATAATTTACGTTCCCGTTTCGACTCTGTTGGCAAATCGAAAAATACCAATACCCACATAATACGATATTCGCTGAATCTATCCATATTAATTATAATTCTGGATAGATGATTTTACGTAACTCCCCGTTAAAACATTTGTATAAAGAGGCGGTAGTTTGGGCGACTGCGACCATCAAAGGACTACGCCGCCCTTGAATACCTACCTCTACCACCGGTAAAGACAATAACTTTGCTTTCAATTCGGTCGTTAACATCGAATAGTCTTTTCCACTTTCCATGATTTCACAGACCAAGCCATCGACATAGGGGCGATAAGGCTCCATCACATCATCGGCCAAACAATATGCATTATAACGGTTATGATGATGTATGCCCAAAGTAGGTAACAATCCACTAATAACGAGCGACCGGGCGACAACAGCCCGAAGAATAGCATAGCCATAATTGAGTAGATTGTTGGGGGGATCGCCGTCTCTGTCTCTGCGAAAACTATCGAGGTGAGGGAATATACTCGACCAATAATAGGCGGCAGCCCGTGCTTCCATATTATCGATGTCTCCGCTACGGACTTCGCCCACCCATGCCCGCATATTTTTGGCTACAATTCCCCGGCTCTCCAAAATTGCAGCTTGATTGGCAATCTTTTGCTGCACTGTCTGTTGCCAAAGTTGCTTTTTCAAAGGTAACGAAGCATTAAGTTGGTCTCGGAACCGTTCGTTTTGTGTCGTGTTCCCACAAAGGGGTAGTACGAGTCCCACAGGCAAACGACTTTTATCGCAAGTGATAATAGCGCAATTATTTTCGAGAAGGGCTTCGAGCAATCCTTGCGTGATCGTTATCTGCGAATGATCGAGTACGACCACTCCTATATCTTCGACAGGAATCGTCCGCTCTGCCTCTTTTTTGAAAGTATCGGGTAATGTGTCGTTATTCGACACTTCTGGCAGACGCAATACCAGCTGTGCATTGCGCAAACTCAGATACGAAGGATTCCCAAAATATAATGTGCGTTTGATCATACCGCTTTCCCATTTATGGATATTAGCATTCCCAATCTATCAACCTTTATGGGGATACAACTCTCTTTTATCATTTCATCGGTTCTGGCTCGTTCTGACTTATTGTTACTACCGAGCTCTATTTTTTGAAGAACAGGTGCGGCAACAAAAGCAGGCACAAAAAAGACTTGATACCCCGTGCAGCTTACCATCTTATATATTCTATTTCTATCTAACGGTTGACTTATTGAATCAGTTTCTGACTCCTCTTTGGTTGGCAAATAGACCAAATCATTCGGAGACAATATAAATGCCGGAGGATTTCCATTTTCATCATTAGGAGCAATACTTAATCCTTGTTTCAAATTACGAATAACATCATTCAACGGAATAGTCTTAAAAGTTCGCTCTTTATGGCACTCTCCACGATCGTTCTCCACTTCTTTCTCATAAACAGCAAAATACAAATTGGTGCCTTTTGCTGCCTCAACAAATTTCTTGGACTTATTTCCTACTGAGCCTAACGGGAATTTCATCGTACTACACTCATATATACGCACCTTATATATAGGCTTATGATCTTTCCCATTATTCAATGTCTTTATTGTTCTGTTCATTTCATCTATACCTTCTGGGGAGAATGCAAGTACCGGATCATTACCTTTATTTTCAAGATGCCTAAACAGAATCTTTTGAATACCTGTATCGGTTATGCTTTCTATTATTTTTTTAGCTTTCTCAAAATTGGAAACCCCACTAAACAAACTAATAAGATCGTTTCCAAAACGAGTTGCAAAATAACGATTTTTAGGTAATTCTGTTTGAGGATCTACTATCTCACGAGAATAATAACGCACCTCTATTTTCGACAGATTCACATCTTGCCAAACATCTTTATTATCCTCGAAATATTTTTTTATTCGCTTAGTATCATAGCCTTTACTCTGCAACTCTAATATTTTTGACCTTAAATCTTTTTCTACAATTCTCTTTGGATTTGTCAATGCTTCCCTCAACGAAACAAATCTAGTTCTCCATAAAAACACCTCTCCCGAAACGGTCTCTTTATGTAAAGGCTTCCTTATCGACCAATGATCGGCAGACTTTTGTTCTTTCCATTCTTTTTCGGAGGAATTATCTTTCCAATGTTGGAAATAATTGACTGTTTTGTTCAACACTCTCAGATTCTGGCGAAAGCTCACTATCACATTTTTTAAAGCGAACTCAACATCTCTTGTAAATTCTTCCCACGGTTTTAGAAATTCTTTCGGTACTTCCCGTTCTTTTAGTTTCCCATCTTGTTTGTACGACACATTCTCATATCTACGTAATTTTCTTGACAATTGATGCTTATTAGCATTATTTTGAGTATTTGAGCATTCGTTATTCAATAAATTCACATGATCACGAGTGGTACAAGCTATGACAATAGCATCCATAGCATGATGTCTATGGTCTATGCGTTTTTTATTGAAACCTTTTTGATACATCAATGGCATACTCGGAATCAAATGTCCTTCCTGATTAAAGGCTGTAAATTTTTCACCATTATCTGCTCTTATTTCCTCTAACCGCACAAAGCGAGGCAAAATAATATGATTCCATACATCATTCACACCCCAATCTTTTTTCAATCTATCGGTAATCGCACCGTTGCAAGAGATTACATTCTTAGAAACAGATTCTTGTTCATCATCTTCACGCACAATATTGGATAATAGATTCCGAATATATTTGCTTATATACCGGCTGTCATTCAACTGTCGATGACTAAATTCAGTAGGAATATCCTCGGCCAAAAGACGTTGCATTTTCTGCTTATTACTTTTATAATGCTCTTTTACGAAATCTTCATATTCTTCTACCGAAAAGATTCTCACGTTCCGTCCTCCGCTTAATTCTACAATTTCGCCACCTTTTTCTTTAACAAACTCATATCCCAACAAATCGCCTTTCTTGGCATTGACTTCGGCCTCACATATAACCTTGTTGGTAAATGAATCATCAAAGAAACGAGCTTGCGGAATTATATGTTCTATCTGATAGGCTGGTGTGAACAATTTTCCTAATGGTATTATTTCGCCTGTATAGGGAGAACGATACTTTTGCTCTAACCAACATTTATAACGAATTATTTCGTTCTTGGTCGGACGCTTTCCCTCTTCACTTTCATTGAATTTTTTCAGTATATTCTTTATTTCATCTTCTATTTCAGAAACACTGCTCAACACTCCATCTTCATAGATACGCAAAATTTCTTGTTGTGCAGGAGAATATGGACGAACATTTTCAATTCCAAGTTCCGGGTTCATAAATTCATGGAGTAACGCTTTGATGCGTAAATTGTCATTTTCATTCCTACTGATAATAGCACTGCGTCTTGCCCGTTCTTGGGCTGTTTGTTTCATATCCCTCCCCATTTCGATATGAATTTCGTCTATGGAACCTACTCGTCTCCAAATGTCCCGAACTACACGAAGTGTTTCCATAATCACTTGTTCAACTATAGGATTACGTAACGTGTGTTGTTTAAACTCTTTCAAGAATTTATCAATATCTTCAGGGCCATTCCACTTTTTAATTGTTTTAAGTTCCGAATGGCGATCATAAACGATATAACAAGCGAGCCACAGTGGTAACCCTTTGAATTGAGAAATATCGGTAAGAGAAATTGATTTTTCTCTTGTTCTTGCTCTGATAGTCTCGTCACACTCTCCATTAAGAATCTTTTCGATACGCTCCTTTGTATGATTATCAATAGATTCTAAATTCCAATATTTTCCTCTTCGCATCAAAGGCAGCAACTTGCCAATAGCCTTTGCCGAATACGAGCCATACCCACTTTCCAGTTTCACATTTTTTATTTTCTGTATCGTCTCATCGGAAAAATATACACTCAATCCAGAATAAATCCCTTTTGTTGACACATTTTTCGAACTAAGAGCTTTATCTATCTCAGACTGTGCTGAAACGGAATAAAGCAAGTGCCATATTTTTAATTCTATATCTTCCGAAAGAGCTTCTTTTTCATCGTTCAATAACTTTTTCAAAATAGAACTACGAGTTTTATTACCGGGATATTTTTTATCCTCTACATAATTCCATCGATATAAAGACACCGTATCTTCCGTCTTCGTCTTTTTAAGGCCTAAATGCTTCAACAAATCTTCTTGCGAAACCTCTGCCCGTTCATTAAGCCATTTGAACAATTCCACATAAGCGCTTTCATCTCTCAAAAAATCACTTGTTACATCAACGTTAAACTGCAATTTGCCGTCCACCTCTTTCACTTTTTGATAAATCCTTAAATTGGAAATAAACTGCCATATCCGAAATTCTTGGAACAGAGGATGGGATTTTGCAATACATTTCCTTGGTTTACTTTTTTTCTCCCCATTTTCTATATAAAAGGATTCTTCATACGGGCAATTATCAATCAAAGCCTTTTTGCTTTTCAATGGTCGTTGATAAAACAATATGTCTTTTATGAATAACGAAGTAAAATCCCAAGTTCCAATAACTCTTTTATGTGCCTCATTTTTACAATAAAGCAATTCTATACATTGATGATACAATTCCCTATCTTGTAATTCAAGATGGAATTTTTTTTGATTTTCCAAAATTAGAGATAACTCGTTTGTATAGTTTTCTCGTTCTATGGTTCGAATTAATTTTCCTTTAATTTTTTGATCTGGCTTTTGTAATAACGTATCATAAATATAAGTCCCCACTGTTTTACCAGATGATTTAATATCTACTTCTGTCTTCTTTTTGACTAACATCCAATCTTCTGGTTTCGGGATACTAAAAGAACGCTTCACCTTTCCTTCTTTATCAATCTGAGGACTCCCGTTATTATCGAGAGTTGTCGTTACGATAAACTCTTTAACTTGCCCTTCCCACTCATCAATGGGAACACTGCTAGCCCTACGATATACCCAATAATCATCCGTATCTCCCAAACCACTCTCTAAATACACATTATACCATGTGTCCTTTCCCTTTTTCTCTCCTGTGTCTTCCACTCGAACAACTTTCAAGGCATAAAATTCTATTTTTTTACCCTGAACTTCTTCATCTTCTCCACGAAGTTGAAAATAGCCTCGCTTTTGATTAAAATTTAAGAGTATCCATGCCAGCTCTTCTTTGGAGATCTTCTCAGTCAAAGCTTTTTTACGGAGATAGTAAATTGTCCAATCATAAGGCACTTTACGTCCATCTAACAATAATTGCGGTTGTGAGTGTCTAAAATCTTCCAACATTTCATTAAACGAATCTAAAAAAATAAATTCGTTCTTTCCCATCTTATCTTTTTTCCATGAAAGTTTTACCTCATTATCAAGAAAGAATTTACCATATTTATCAATATTTTGAGAATAATGTTCTGGCAAAAATCCCATACAATTCAGCACTCTTAACAACCTTTCTCTTCTCAATAAATACCTTTCCCTCAATCTTCTAGCACTTCGGTAACCTGTTCTTTCTCTTGTTTGAGACACAGAATTTCCGTTTTCAAAATTGCCCAAAGTTGCTTGATCCATAGGAATAATCCTACTTCCTGCAAGATCTATGCTTTGTAAGATTTCCTTTCCATCTTCATTTTTCAATGCTTTTACAATAGCCCAACCTATACTATTCGAGCCTAAATCCAATCCCAAAATGTTTTTCATGCCTACTATATATTTTATGGTATTATTATATTTAATATGTAAACATAAAAAAATTTATCGAAAAATACAATAGTATAAAAATTTATATGTATATTTGTCAACACAAATTTGAAAGCAAATCACAATAAGGATTATTCCGTTGTGAAAACATTTGGAAGGGGGAGTATTCATACTCCTCGTTCTTTTTTATATATCTCTATTTTATCAAAAACTTTTTAAGAATATCTCCGTCCCTAACCCAAAATCCCATTCGCAAAATTATAATCACTGCTGTCATACCCTTCTCCAAACGATTTCCTTTAATAGTGTAAAAAGGATATTAATCTATATATTAGATATTATCAAAGGATTATGAACCGAAAATCAGGGGTATGGAGTGGCGTCGGGGACGACGGGGCGAGCTCTCAGGGACGGGAGTTTCTGAGGGGTAGGGTTTAATCCGCTAACGATGAAGTGAAACGCCTCCGGTTAGGTTGAACTTCTCCGACTTTTGGATAGGACCGGGGGTAGTTGCGAGTCCTATATACAAAAAGAGAGAAAGCCGAAGGGGTTCTCCCTCTCCGG
>OGIG01001328.1_pt1 | contig 14655 bp, 15 predicted proteins | sample 1571601 | NCBI WGS metagenome assembly OGIG01 (sample SAMEA2581953, study PRJEB24529) | metagenome | biome: Human gut stool | place: China | collected 2011 | reverse complement strand
GCTTGCTATTACCATTGGAAGTATTGCAAATACTGATGTTGCTCTTGCTTTACTATCTTCTAGTTTAAATAAATGTATTAAAGCTGGAACTACTATCATTCCTCCTCCTGCTGCAAATAATCCGCTTATGACGCCTGCTATTAAGCCTATTGTTATCTTTTTAAACATTTTTTCCCCTGTTCATAATAACTTTTGAACTGCTCTTCTGCCATTTTTGTTAATTGTTCATCACATTTTAGCATTTGAATAATTATCTCATTTTTTAGTTCTTCATTTTCGATATTTTCTGCTTTATCCAAAAATTTTTGAAGCTCTCTTAGATATATTTTATTTTCTTTTTTCCAATCTTCTTTTATTTTCATATCTTTATTATTAGTTTTTTTTATCATTTTATACCTCTCTTTTACACATTTATTATATCATTTTGTTTACTGTTAGGCAACTTTTTATTACTTTTATCGTTATATTCTTTTGTTTTCATGTAATTTTTAGACAATAAATGATAAAATACTGCCATATAATACTTTAAGAGAGGAGTTTTTCTTATGATTAAATTTAAGCTTTCAAATTTATTAGGCGAGCATAAAATGACTCAAAAAGCTCTTGCTGACCTAACTAAAATACGTCCTGCTACAATTTCAAAAATGTATTATGAAGAAATTAAAAGAATAGATATAAAGCAATTAGATAGCATTTGTAAAGCTTTTAATTGCGAAATCTCTGAACTTTTAGAATACATACCTGATAAAAAACAATAAGCTAAGCACTTATAACTTAGCTTATTGTTTTTGTTGTTTCCCGTTATTGTCAATTATATAATTTTCTGTATAAATTAATTCTGTTACTGGCACAATTTTGTATCCTTTATTTTGTATATTTGTAATTATCATATCTAAGCTGTTTGCTGTATTTTCTGTACCATTGTGCATTAGTATGATACTTCCATTTTCTAAGTTTGGTTCTATCCTCTCCCACATCTGCTCTCCTGTTAATGCCTTATAATCTAATGAATCAATAGACCACTGTATTGTATAATGGTTATTATCCTTTGCTGCTTGTATTACTGTATCATTATACTCTCCATAAGGGCCTCTGTATAATGTACTTGGTTTTCCTGTTATTTTTTTTATCAAGTCTGAACACTTATTTATTTGCTCAACATTTTTATCGTAGCTTAAATTATTTACATGTGGGTGATTATATGAATGGTTTGCCAGTTCATGGCCTGCCTGATATATTTTTCTTGCCGCTTCTTCGTTCTTTTCTATCCAATCTCCTACCATAAAAAATGTTACTTTTACTTGATGTTTATCTAATGTTTCTAATATTTTATCCACATCTTCTGCATTCCATGCACAGTTTATTGTTAAGGATATTTTCTTTTCTTCTGTTTGAACTGAATATATTGGCAGTTGCCTCTTAGTAGCTGCAGTTGCTATAGTGTTTTCTGGCGTTTTTGCGAAAAATGAAGTCATCAAAAATAGGGCAAACACTGTTGAACATGCTACAACAAATGCCATTATTTTGTCTTTATTGAATACTAAAAACATAATTAACCTCCAAAATTTAAGCTAATAAATTTTATGCTTGAATTTTGATAATTATGCATTTGTTATAATTATTCTTCCATTTTTATTTTCTTTTTTTATTTCTTCTGCTCTGTATGTATAAATTCTATATTCGTTTTTACCATCAAATTTTATTCTTACTGCTTTTGTGTAGTCTGTTTTGTTCATTGGATGTTTTTCTTCTATTATTAAACTTGCTTTTGTACTTTTTAGTGTTTCAAATGTTGTCATAAATCCTATTCCGCTTCCTCCTGTTTCTTTATGAGTAGTAATTTGTTCTAGTCCAAGTTTTAATAATGTTGGTATTTCAAATTCTATACCTGTATCATATATACGAACTTCATAGTGTTCATCTATTATTCCTAGTATTAGCAATATATTTTTATTTGTATTGTTGCTACTATTTATTGCTATTATTGCGTCTTTTATGTGGTCACCTAGCATTGTTTCTAGCTTACTTTGCTCTACTATGTTTTCTATCATGTAGTTGACATTTCCATTTATTTTTACATTAAATTTTATATTGCTTTTAGTTGCTTCTTGGTTCATGTATTCTAAAATATTATCTATGCCAAAGATTCCTGTTTTTGGTATTTTGTTTTCTATATTTTTCTCCATTTCCATAGTGTATTCTTTAGATAGTTTTTGTACTTGTTTTTCAAAATTTAAAAATTCATCTCCAAATTCTACTTTCATGTTTTCTACTATTTCTGGTTTTGACATTACTTTGTTTGAGAAGCCTTCTAATGCTTTTATTCTATTGCTGTATTTATGATTTATTGTAGCAATTCTTTGATTTTCTTCTAGGATGTTTTTTATTTCTTTGTCCTTTTCTTTTATTTCGTTTTCTAGTTCTTCTATTGTTTTTTCTTTTAATTTTTGTTTATAGTATTTGGTTATTTTCTGTTTAATCCAAATAAACATGCAGATAGATTCAATGACAAAACCAGCAAATAAATATGTCAAGTTTTTCCTACTTGAAATATTATTAATTAGTGAATACAAAATAATTGTTACTCCCATTAAAGAATATCCAATTATTCCAATACTTGTTACTCTTTCTTTATTTTTCAAAAATTGAACACCATGTTTTAATCTCCTTGTGTGCATTATTAAGTATGTAAGTACGCAAGTAATACCAATGATAATAACAAATGCAACTGTATTATTTTTCTTCAAATTAAATTGCATAGTTTTTAACATTACTCCTGTTATTACGACACTAATTATATATACTAAATATGTAATACTAAATGATGCTAGTGTTACAATTATAGAATAACTAAATTTATTGTTTGTTATTTTTGATATTACAAAACCATGTATTAAATACATAACAATTAAAACTGGTAATACAGGAATATATTGTACAAGAAACACTTCCAAACTCGCTTCTATTATGCTTATTATTAAAATTGCGAGTGTTTTTAGCTTGTCATTATCTCCATAATCAGTTAGTTTTATAAATATGAAATATGTCAAAATATTTATAAAATCCACTTTTAATACTTTATTTACTATATCTATTATTTCCATATAATCCCTCTGTATTTTATTATATATAAATTGTAAAAAAAAATCAAACCACATATATTAATATGTGATTTGACTATAATATTTATTTTTTATACTCCGCCCCAATATTTGAAGAACTCCATTATCCATTCCCACATAAATTCCCACCTCCTTTTTTAATGAATTTGGTAATTTGCATTTTGTATAATACAAAAATACCACCTAAGCTTGATTTCTTAGGTGGTTTGGGGATGGAAAAATTATGCAATGAAATACAAAAAAATAAAAGCTCTAAACTTTTTGTTAGAGTTTTTATTGTTTTCTATAAATATTTTTTAATTTTATCTGCATAGTAATATATAAATTCTGTTGGTGTTGGCACTCCTGTTTGATGATTTATTCTAGCTGTATAATGTGTCATTAAGTCATCTATTGATGATATTCTCCATGCATAGTTTATGGCTGTTTGCATCGCTCTGCTTATGCTACTATTACCAACTTTAAATTCGTTTGATAAATAGTAAAATACTGAATCGTTGTTTTTTTCATCATTTTCTAATAGATACAAAATTGCATCAAATAAGTATTTTCTACCTTTTAAATGATTTGCTACTCCAATTAGATCTAATTCATTGTTTATTTTATCTTTTATTCTGTTTTCATGCTCTATTGGCGTTTCTGTTGTAGTTTTAACTATATTAGTTTGATTATGGTATATGGTTTCTCTTAATGAAACCATTGAATTTATTACCATTTCAGGGCTATAATCACTTTGTTTTTTATAAAAGATAAAATCTGTTCCCAAGTCATGAATATGGTTATACACTATATTTGATGAGACATTTGTAGTAACAACTATTAATGGTCTAAATTCTAATTTAGTTTTCTGCAATTCTTCTAAAAAGCTTATTCCTGAGCCTTCTCCTTTATGTAATTCTAAATCAAGGATTATTCCTTCTGGGACATACGTTTTTGTGTCCTTGATTCCTTCGTAGCTTGAATTTGTATGCTTTATTATTTCTGCATCATTTCTAGTTTTTAAGTATTCTAGAAATTCTTTAACTTCAAGTTCATCATCTTCAATTAATAATATAGACATAGGTTTTTCAGTATTCATAATAGTTAATATTACCTCCTTAGTAAAACTTTAGTTTGGTAATCAAACTACCTATTTAATATACCACATTTTTCGACAAATTTCCACATTTTTTGCATTGTTTGTTCCACACTTTTTTATTTGATTTTGAAATACACTATTTATGGAGGTTTAAATTATGAAAGAAGAAATTGGAAAAAGAATTACAGAAATAAGAAAAAGCTTAAATATGAACAAGGAGCAGTTTGCTAAATTAATTGGGTTTAGCGGGCAATTCTTAGGCACTGTTGAATCAGGTGTAAATGGTTTAGCATTAGATAGAGTAATAGCTATTTGTGAGAAGACAAATACTTCTGCTGATTATCTTCTTTTTGGAAAGAGAACAATATTTGCTGATGATTTAAAGCAAATTTTTGAGAACATTGATGAGTCTCAAATTGCTCCCGCTTTTGAAGCATTACAAAATATAGCTTTGTTCATAAAAGAATCTAAAAATTCTGCATAATAAAAGATGGCTTTTGCCATCTTTTATTATTTTACTCAACTCCGGTTGCTATAACAGTTACCTCTGTTTCATCTCCTAATGTTTCATCAATTACTGTTCCAAATAAAATGTTTGCATCTGGATCAACCTTATCATTTATTACTTGAATAGCAGTATTAATTTCAATTAATCCTAGGTTTTCTCCTCCTCTTATGTTGAAGATTACACCTTTTGCATTATCTATTTTATTTTCAGTTAATGGGTTATCAATAGCCCTTCTAACAGTATCTTCAAGTGGTTCATCATTTCTCTTTTTTGCAATTCCCATGTAGGCTTTTCCTTTATAACTAAAAATTGTTTGAACATCGGCGAAGTCTATATTAATATCTCCAACAGTTGTAATTAAGTCTGTTATGCTTTGAATACCTTGTTTTAGTGTATTATCAGCTAGTTCAAAAGCATCTTGTATTGATGTTTTGTCTCCAACTACTTTTAGCAAGTTATCATTCAAAACAACTATTAATGCATTAACATTTTCTTTTAGCTTTGCAATTCCACTATCTGCTCTAAGTGACCTTTTTCTACCTTCAAAAGTAAATGGTTTAGTAACAATTCCAACAGTTAAAATATTCATAGATTTTGCAATTTCTGCAACTACTGGTGCTGCACCTGTTCCAGTTCCTCCTCCCATTCCAGCAGTTAAGAATAACATATCAGTGTTTTGTAAGATTTTTTTAATTTCTTCTTTACTTTCAAGAGCTGCTTTTTCTCCTATTACTTCATTTGCACCAGCTCCTAATCCCTTTGTTGTTTCTTTACCAATTTGTAAAACGTTTTTAGCATTAGCCGTTTTTAGGCAATTAGTTTCTGTATTAAATAAATATGTCTCAATATTTGGAACTTCATCTGCAATCATTCTCATAACTGCATTGTTTCCTCCTCCTCCAACACCAATTACTTTTATTTTTGCTATTGCTTCTGTATTTTTTACATTATTCATATATAAATCACCTTTCCTTTTGCATTTTTTACTTTATTATATTTTAATTTAAAAAGCAAGACCTTTGGTCATAAAATGATTATATATTATACCACAATTTTTTATTTTTTCATTAGTTTTTATAATAAAAATCAGCTCTTTTTAATTTTGAGCTGATTTTTAAAATTTATAGTATTATACAAATTAGTCCGCCGCTGCCTTCATTTACTATTCTTTCTAGGGTTTCTTGTAGTTTTCCTTGTGCCTCTTCTGGCATTCTGTATAGTTTGTTTTGTAGTCCTTCATTAACTAATTCATGTAAATTCTTTCCAAATATATTTGATTCCCAAATTTTCTTTGGATCATTTTCAAATTCAGATAGCAAGTAATTTACTAGTTCTTCTGATTGTTTTTCGCTTCCTACTATTGGTGATACCTCTGTTTCTATGTCTGCTCTAATTAGATGTATTGATGGTGCACGAGCTTTTAGTTTTACTCCAAATCTTGAGCCTTGTTTTACTATTTCAGGTTCATCAAGGATTAATTCTTCCATACTTGGCATCACTATTCCATATCCCTTTTGTCTTACTTCTTGCAATGCCATTGATACTTTATCATATTCTTTTTTTACATTTGCTAAGTTTTCCATAGTAGTAAATAAATCTGCTTCATTTTTTATTTCTATTCCTGTAATTTCAGTAAGTATTTTATAGAATAAATTATTATTTAATGTTATTTCTATTGAAACTGAGCCTGTGCCTAAATCTATCTTATCTATTGTTGTTTTTACAATAATTTCTGTTTGCTTTATTCTTGATATACCAGTATTTATTGTTTTTATAGTTGTTATATCTTTAAATGCGTCTTTTATTTCTTTAAATAATTCTTGTTTTAGTTCATGTTCATAATTTAAGCCATCTATCCATCCTGGGAAGTTAATATTTATTCTTTCTACTGGGAACTCATATAATATTCTTCCAAAAATGTTATTTATATCATCTGTACTTAAATTTGTGCAATCTGTTGGTATTACTGAAACGTTGTATTTTTCTTCTAACTCTTTTGCTAAATTTTGTGTTTCATCACTATGAGGATTATTTGTGTTAAGTACAATTACAAATGGTTTGTTTAATGCCTTTAGCTCACTTACAACTCTTGATTCTGCCTCTACATAATCTTCTCTTGGAATTTCTGTTATGCTTCCATCTGTAGTTACTAATATTCCTATTGTTGAGTGTTCTGTAATAACTTTTCTTGTGCCTATTTCTGCCGCTTCTTCAAATGGAATTTCTTCATCTGACCATGGAGTTTTTACCATTCTCGGTACATCTTCTTCCATATACCCAATAGCATTGTTTACTAAATAACCTACACAGTCAACCAATCTTGTTTTTAAATTTAAGTTGTCTCCTATTGTTATTTCAATAGCTTCATTAGGCACAAATTTGGGTTCTGTGGTCATTATTGTTCTTCCCGCAGCACTCTGTGGAAGTTCATCTCTTGCTCTTTCTCTTTTATAGCTGTTTTCTATGTTTGGAATAACTAATAAATCCATGAAATTTTTTATAAATGTAGATTTTCCTGTTCTTACTGGTCCTACTACTCCAACATATATATCCCCATCTGTCCTTGCCCTAATGTCCTCATATACTCCTATATTCTCCATAAAAATAATTACCTCCCATAACTTAAACGTTTGTACTAAACTTTAATTAATGTATATTAGGGGTAGGTAATTATTATTACTATTTTTTTGAATTTTTTTATATGATTTTTCGAAATGATTAATTATCTTTTTTATTTCTTGTTGCTTGTTCTATTTTTTCTACTTGCTCTTTTTGTTTTTCTATTGGAAGCCAATGATATGTGGAGCATACAAATTCTCCATATTTTGTTGTATCTTCTTTTTTGTGTTCTTTTTTATCTTTTTGCATACAAACACCTCTTTTTAGTAGTATTTGTTTTTTTATTTATTATATGCAAAAAGTGGAACTAAATATATATTATAATTTTCTAAATACACCAGCAACTTTGCCTAGAATTTTGCAGTCTGGAACTATTATTGGATCCATTGTATGATTTTCTGGTTGTAAACGTATGTGGTCTTTTTCTTTATAGAATGTTTTTACTGTTGCTTCATCTCCTATTAATGCAACAACTATTTCTCCATTCATTGCTATATCTTGTTTTTTAACTAGTATATAATCTCCATCTAATATTCCTGCTTCTATCATACTTTCGCCTCTTACTGTAAGCATAAAGCTTTCGCTATTACCTATAAAATCTATTGGAATTGGGAATGTATCTGTTATGTTTTCTACTGCTAAAATTGGTGCTCCTGCTGTTATTTTTCCTATAACTGGAACATCTACAAGTTCTTTTCCACTATATGCTGGTTTTTCTTCGAATTTTTCTTGTCCTTCTAATCCACCTTTTAATAGTTTTAGTGTTCTTCCTTTTTGGTCTTCTTTTTTAATATATCCTTTTTTCTGTAATCCTGTTATATATGTATGTACTGTAGCTGTTGAACTTAATCCTACTGCTTTTCCTATTTCTCTTACAGATGGTGGATAACCGTCTGTCATTATTTGTTTTTCAATGAATTTTAATATTGCTTTTTCTCTTTTATTTAATTCTTCTTTTTTTCTAGGCATGTTTTGACAACTCCTTTTTTCTATTTTTGCATATCATATCATACAAACAAAAAAATGTCAAACAAAAGTTTTAATTTTTTTATTTTAAAAGAAAAAACCAGCAATTAGCTGGTTTCTTCTTTTAAGTCCTTTTATGGATTTTTTACATTTTCCTCCTGTTTCCATTTTGTTTTTTCTTCTTCTTCGTGACAAATTTTTTCAACTTCTTTACCGATAAGAATTCCTTTTTTATAAAGCTCTGTAGCGAGACTTTTTAAAACATTTTTATGTTCCCTTAAAATTTGGGTTGCCAATTTATGTGCTTCGTCAATGATTTGGTCAACTTCAGTATTTATTTCATTTTTCATATTTTCACTTACATTTCTTTCTACATTACGTTTTGAAAATTTTGTAGTCAAACCATATTTAACAACCATATCTCTTGCCATATTTGTTGCATTTTTCAAATCACTTCTTGCTCCAATGGAATAACTATCTGTGTACATCTTTTCAGCAATTCTTCCACCTAAATCAAGTGCAATATTTTCAATACACGCATTATTATCCCAATAAAGCAATTCGTCTTCATTTGAGTCATATACAGTTACCCCAAGATAATCTTCTGCAGGAATACAGCTAATTGCTAAGAGCTTTCTCCTATTTTTGCTATACCTGTTTACAAGATAATGGCCGGCTTCATGATATGCAGTTGAAAACTTTTGGTCTTTTGGCAGTTTATTAAACAACTTGAAATTACTTTCAAAATTGTTAATTACAACCTCCCGTGTCACCTCTTTTTTTCCTTGCATTTTTGCAGTTGCCATTGCCTTATCAATTAAGTCAAGAGTTCTGTCTGGATTGCATGTTTCAAAGTTAAAGCATGCAGCCATCATAATAATGTATTCAACGTTTTTTTTCTTGATTTCTACACTATGGAAGGACTTTAGCCTTTCAATTTGTGCTTTAATCATTGGGTACACCTCATCAAATGATGGTTCTTTAACTTCCACGGTTTCAAAACGACGTTTAAATGCCTTGTCTTTTTCGAAGATTCTCTTGTATTCTTGCTCTGTTGTGCAACCTATTACACTGATATTTTCTCTTGCAAGAATTGGTTTTAATGAATTTGCCAAATCATGTGTGTCATCTACTTGCGTTCCAGCGCCAATCATGTTGTGGATTTCATCCACAAACAATATTACGTCAGATTCTTTTTCAAGAAACTCCACAAGTTTTGCAAATCTTTCTTCTGCCATACCTCTTAATGTTGTACCTGCAATTAATGAATTTACATCAAGTGAGAGCACTTTCTTGTTTTTTAGTTCATTAGGGCATTCGCCTCTAGCAATCTTATAAACCAAATGCTCAACAATAGCAGTTTTGCCAACTCCAGGTTTGCCAACTAAAATTGCATTTTTCTTTTTACACTTTAAAAGAATTTTCATCAATTTTTGGGTTTCTTCTTCTCTTCCAAGAATTAAAGCATCCTGCTCATTGCACTTAAGTAATGTAACACTTTTTTCAATTACCTTTGGAATTTTAAGACCATCTTCTGTCACAACCGTAACATTGGAATTTTGATAATCCTGCTCTTCATATTCTTGTTCATCTTCATTAAGCAATTGCTGGTAAATCTGAGAATCAGTTAAAACACTAGCAAATAATATTCCCTGAAAATATACCAAAACAGCTGTTGTATCACGTTTAACGTCTCTAAAAAAGTTTACAACTTGTTTTTCAATGTCACGTGAAAGCATTGAAAGTATAAATGTTACCTCATCAGTAACCTTATTTTCTGTAATTGATCCTGCCTCAATTACAGAACAATAAAGGTCTTCACTCATTTTAAACTGTAACTCTTTTTCATCCAATGCCGCTTTTAAAATGTATCCTTCCTCCTCGTGCTTTTCGGCAACATATTTTTTCACATGTTCTTGCATTGCATTTTTTACCTTGCTCCACTTGACATGTGTAAAGCTAAAAAATTCATACATATAGCTGTTTTCTGTTTCGAGCAATGTCTTCAAGACAATGATTGTAGGGGTATTTTTTAGACCTAACCGCTCAGCCTCCTCCTGACTCTTCATTAAACATTCGCTAAAACTTTTCTCAAGTGTAAAAGTATTATTTGTCTCATTCATAGTAAAAAATCCTCCTTATGAAATATTATAAGACTAATTAAGTCATGCATACATTATATCATTTATTTACATAATTATCAAGAGCGAATTTTATGAAAAATTTCTTTATGAATTTTTTCCAAAATTATGTCATCAACTAATTCTTTAAAAATAATACAAATTTTAAGATCAGTTATTTCTAAACGCAAAACTTCTAATTTATATTCGTCTATTATTTTAATAATTTTTTCCATTAAATTGGTATTTCTCATTATTCCTTCTCCAATAATAGAAATTTTTGAAACATCTTTTTTTACTATACTTTTTACTGTATTTTCTTCAATTTTTTTAGAAATTACAGTTCCTTTTTCATCATTAAATGTAGATTTTGTAATGATTGGTATATTAAATTTTTTTCCTATTTCTATGCTTCTATTATGAAGCACTTTTGCACCTTCATTTGAAATATCAAGCATCTCTTTATAAGATATGTTTTGAAGTTTATATGCATCTTTTACTTTATTAGGGTCTGCTGTGTATACACCGATCAACATCAGAAAATATATAACATTTATCAGCATTTATAGCCGCCGCAACTGCAACTGCTGTTGTATCAGACCCTCCCCTTCCAAGTGTTGAAATATCATTGTTTTCATCAATAGCTTGAAATCCTGCAATTATAACTATTTTTCCTTTATTTAATTCATTATAAATTCTAGAAGGTTCTATTCCTTCTATTATAGCATTTTTACTACTATAATTTGATTTTATACCTGCCTGCCATCCTGTTAAAGATATAGCATTATACCCCAATTCATTTAATAATATTCCAAGTTTTGCTATTGATATTTGCTCTCCTACTGAAACAAGCATCGACTCTTCTCTTTTGTTTGGTTCTTTTGATAAGGTTCTAGCCTCTTTAATTAGTTTGTCTGTTGTTTTTCCTTGTGCTGATAAAACTACAACAACTTCATTTCCATTTTTATAATATTCTATTACCTTTTGTGCTACAATATTTAGTTTTTCATCATCTGCAACAGAACTCCCTCCAAATTTTAATACTACTATTTTATTCATCTTGTCACCTCTAAAAAAAATATAGAAAGCCTATTTTATTATAAATAAACTTTCTATATTATATGAATAAAAAATTGCCACGGTTCCGGGTTTAATTGGCAATAAATTGTCAGTGGTTCCGGGTTTGGATGGCAATAATATATTATTTTTTGCACCTTGGTGTCGCAAACCAATAAATTAAAATTAATTGTTGGTTGCTCCAATTCGCACTCGTGCAAGCACTCGTTTGGTCGCTTACGCGGTGCTGTAAAATAATATATTACTGCCATCCAAGCTATTATAATTTATTAATTTTTTCAAGCTTGTAACAATTTATTGCCATTTAAACCCGGAACCGTTGGCAATTTTTATTTTGTTATCCATTTTACAAGATTTAAATTTGTTGGTTCTAATATCATTTCATGTTTTGGCATTACTCTGAATGTATAACCATAATTTCCTCCTGTTGTAAGTTCTATTTTTGCTACATAATAATATTTTTTCGTTTCTTCATCTTGTTTTTCTAATTTCATAGGTATAATGCTAACATTTTCTACTATACCATTATCTAAAATTTTACCATAATAAACTTCTACATCTATATTTTCTTGGTTTATATTAGGTAATTCTACTTCACATCTAACTTCAATGTTGTTTCCAGCATCTATTGTTATATTGTCTAAATTATTTACTTGGGTAATTTTTATATCTTTCCAATTACTTGCTATATCTTTTTTCCACATATTAAATGCTGCAACATTGTCTATATCTTCATAATATGTTTTTGTTAAATTACATAATGGAATATATAAGTTATTTGTATAATCAACTAACATTCTTGCTGTACTGTATTTTCCTCCTGTTGATATGATAGAATTTTTCATTGTTTCTATCCATTTTGATGATATTCCATCTTTATCTTTATTATAATACATTGGTACTATTTTGCTTTCTAGAGTACGATATAAGCTTTCGCTATCTGCATTATCTTGTGCTTCATATGAATCAAATTCTGCATTTGTTCCAATTGTCCAGCCATTATATTGATTATATCCTTCTGCCCACCATCCATCTAATACACTAAAGTTTATTACTCCATTTACTGATGCTTTTTGTCCACTTGTTCCTGATGCTTCCATTGGTCTTCTTGGATTATTTAGCCATACATCTACACCACTAACTAAATATCTTGACATTGCAATATTGTAATTTTCTAATAAGAATATTTTTCCTTTGAATTGTGGCATCATTGATACTTCATGTATATATTTTATTAAATCTTGTCCTTCTTTATCTGCTGGATGTGCTTTACCTGCAAATATTATTTGTACAGGTCTTTCTTGGTTGTTTAATATTTGTGTTATTCTTTCTAAATCTCTAAATATTAATGTTGCTCTTTTATATGTTGCAAATCTTCTTGCAAATCCAATTGTTAATGCATTTGGATTTATTTTTGACACTATGTCATTTATTTTTTCATAACTATAACCAGAACGTCTTAATCTATTTACAGTACTATCTTTCACTAAATTTAACAATTTTTCTTTTCTTTGCATATGTGCTTCCCATAACTCTTGATCTGGTATATCTTTTACTTTTTCCCATGTTTTATCTAAATGTATATTATCTTGCCAGTATGGAATTAAATATTTATTATATAATTCTTTTAGCCTTGGTGATAGCCATGAACATGTGTGTATTCCATTTGTTACATATGTTATTGGTGATTCGTTTGCAGCAATTTCTGGCCATACTTCTCCAAATAATTCCCTAGATACTGCTCCATGTAATTTACTTACACCATTTTTCTTTCCTGCAATTTTTAATGCAAGAATACCCATGTTAAATCCTGGCTCTAAGTCTTGGGTCGGTTTCATTCCAAGTTTTAAAAATTCTTCTTTTGAAATTCCAAGTCTTGGCCAAAAATCTTTAAAGTATTTTTCTACTAAGTCTAATGGAAATATATCATTTCCTGCTGGTACTGGTGTATGTGTTGTAAATACTGTTTTTGAACTAGCTATGTCTTTGGCAACATCAAATGATACTTGTTTTTCTTTTATAGTATTTTTTATTATTTCTAATGTTAAAAATGCTGAATGTCCCTCATTCATATGGTAAACTGTTGGCTTTAACCCTAAAGTTCTAAGTAAATTTACTCCAGCCATTCCTAAAACAATTTCTTGTCTTATTCTCATTTCTTGGTCTCCACCATATAGTCTTAATGTTACATCTCTATCTTCTTCATTATTTTTTTCTATGTCTGAATCTAATAAATATAATTTTACTCTTCCAACATTTATTTGCCATACTTTTAAGTATAGTCTTCTTTTAGGAAATTTAACATATATTATTAAATCTTCTCCATTTTGGTCTTTTACAGCATTTATAGGTAAATCATATAAATCTATATTATTATATTCGGTTTCTTGTCCGCCATATCCATTTATTTTTTGATGGAAATAACCATTTTTATATAATAATCCTACAGCTACTAATGGTATTCCTAAATCACTTGCTGATTTAAGATGATCTCCTGATAAAATCCCAAGTCCACCAGAATAAATTGGAATAGTTTGATCTAGCCCATATTCTGCTGAAAAATATGCAATTAAGTCATTTTTATTTTCTGGATATTTATTAGAAAACCATGTATTTTTGCTTTTCATGTAATTTTCAAAGTTATCTACTAATTTATCATATTCTTTTAAAAACATTGCATTTTTTGACGCATTGTCTAATTTTTCTTGTGATACCCTTTTTAAAAATTTTACTGGATTTTTTTCTGATTCTTCCCATAAATCTTTGTCTATTTTTTGAAATAATCTTAAAAATTCGGTGTTCCATGACCACCATAGGTTATTTGATATTTCTGATAATTTTTCTATTCTTTTTGGTAATTGTGGATTTACTGTGATTCTATTGAATACGTACACTTTTTTGTTCCTCCTTTGTATTTTAAATCTTTTGTCTTAATTGTAAATTGATATTTATATTATCTATTAAAGATTAAAATTTGTCAAATGTTTTTATAAATTTATAGCAAAAAATCTGTTAAATTATAATATAATTCAACAGACTTACAGCAAATTCGCTGTATAAAATAATATATTGTTCGTATTATAACAAGATGGCTCCATCGAAGTAGTTATCTACAACTTTTTTGCCTCTCATAACGATTGATACAAATATCAATCAATTTATTTA
>OGIG01001322.1_pt1 | contig 14700 bp, 6 predicted proteins | sample 1571601 | NCBI WGS metagenome assembly OGIG01 (sample SAMEA2581953, study PRJEB24529) | metagenome | biome: Human gut stool | place: China | collected 2011 | reverse complement strand
ACGGCTGCCAGATATTCTCGATAGAAAACTGGTCGTTCATTAAACCTTCACTCACGTTGACACTCATCGTGGCTTTAACAGGTTTACCATCGCCATAGTCAGCCAAGGCTGTAATCACGGCATTGCCATAAGCTTTCGCTATGAACCGGCCTTTTTCGTCAACTTCTACAACATCCGGCTTACTGCTTTCCCATGCGATGTACGACAATGTGGCGTCTGCGGGCATTACATTCATCTGCGGAGTATAGGTTTCGCCTAAAGCCAGCTTATCGGTTTCCTTCACGAATTCCATACTTTCAATATAGATAATAGGCTTCACCTTTATCTCAAACTCTTTTGTGAAATGTTTGTCGTCAGTAGCGGTGACTTGTATGCGTGCCGTTCCTTCGGCCACACCTTTCACCTCGCCTTTTTCATTGACGGTCGCCTTATCGGGGGTAAGGCTTTTCCAAATCAGCCCGGGATAAGTGGGGTCGGCCGGAGTAATCTGCCAAGTAAGTGGCAGAGTCGAGGTAACAAACACTTCAAGCTCTTCGTTAGTGAGATTGATATCAGTGATGTGAATGATTTCGTTTACCACCTTCACATTGATGGTCGAAGTGGCAGAATAGCCTACAACCGGTTTGGCCGAAATGACCGTATTACCGGCCTTCACTGCAGTGATGCGTCCTTCGGCATCTACGGTAGCCACATCGGGCACAGCCGATTTCCATACCACCTCTTTGTTGAAAGCCTCATCCGGGCCTACGGTATATTTTATCAAAGTATCAGTGCCTATCAGCAGAGGCAGTTCGGGAGTCACCTCAAGGTTGATTTCCTTAACGAGCACTCTCTCTTCTAAAACGGGGGATACATCGTCATCGTTGCACGAAACGGTCACCACCAAGGCACCCGCCAACAGTGTTGCAAATGCACCCTTTTGAAGTATGTTTTTGTATGTCATAATTCGATTACTTTATAAATGAATAATGAATGGATTATTGGTTCCAACCCGGATTTTGTTTCAAGTTGGGGTTCAGCTTGAGTTGGTCAGTGGGCAGCGGCAACAAGTAATGCTTTTCGTGCCAGTTGCGTCCTTTTTCGTGAATAATGCAGCCTTCACCATCTTTGTCTTTAAAAGAAGCATCGGGCCATCTGCTTTCAAAATCAGTATCTTTCCACTTCACACCGGTGAGATTCATCGGCATTTCGTCTTCGGCCGTTTTCCAACGCTTCAGATCATCAATGCGGAAATTCTCATCGAAAAACTCGATGGTACGCTCACGACGAATCTCTGTGCGCATATCCAAATTATTTGCCGTGACAAAGTCGTTAGTCAAGTCAGGCATTTCGGGGTTAATGCGTTTACGTGTCAAGTTCAAGCTGATAGCCAAGTCTTCATCTGATATTTGTCCATCGCGTTCAAACACAGCTTCGGCATAGTTCAGCAGCACCTCGGCATAGCGGATGACGGGGAAGTCGTAAGCTTCCATACCGGTGGGCACTCCGTCACGTTCGCTGCACCACTTGTGGGGAAAGTAGCCCGTACCGGTTTGAGGCATGAAGTTCCTATGCGAGGCATTGGCTATTTCGGCAGCATTGCCGCTCCAATCAATGCGTCCGCCATTTGTCCCCCAATAAGTCTGTCCGGGCACCATAAGCTGATTGTTCATGCGGTTGTCGCGATTTTTATATTCATCATCCACTTTCGTGTAATTCCACGTTTGGGGATTGATGGGCAATCCATTGCTTTGCAGATACATATTAGCCATTTTACGAGTAACGTACAAGGCATTGCCCAAACGCCCTTGTGTAATGTTGAAACCAATAGAATTGATAACAGGGTCGTGGCGGCGGGTAAAGATATACTCTTTATTACCTGTTTTATTGATATTGGCAGGGTTTGACTTTTCATTCTCCAAGATAAAGAGATACTTGTAGGCCTCCGTACCCAATTCTTGAGGAGCAAAAAGTTCGAATGCTCCGCCCGCCATTACATCATGAGCCGCCTGTGCTGCGGTATTGAGCAAATCTTTTGTACGTTCGGTATTTTGACCGCCATTATGGAATTTCTCCCATGTACCTTCGTAAAGGGCTACACGCGAAAGAAACGCCAAAGCGGCTTCGCTGGAAAGGCGACCTTCATCGCTGCTGCTGATAGCCTTATCAACGGGCAATAGTTTAGCGGCTTCTTTCAAGTCGTCAATGATGAAGTCAGCCGCCTCGGTACGCGGATTGCGAGCCTTCTGCATCTCAGGCGAGTCGATGTCGAGCGGCGTGCGGGCTATGATAAGGTCACCGTAAGCCTGCAATAACTCGAAGTAACAATAAGCACGGAAGAAACGGGCTTCCCCCACTGAAATGGCAATGTCGGCTTGTTGTTCATACGCATCAGCCTGTTGCAACAAGGTGTTGACTTGGCGAATACGATTGTAATTGTCGGTATAATGCTTGTCGGATGACGGAATACTGTTCGTTCCGTTACTATAGATGTTCACCGTGCTGCCGGCAAACAAATCCGAGCGAATATCGGCGTGCTGACTGTCGTCGAGCCATCGAAAGTCGGCCGACCAGCCATAGAACTGGGTGGCAAAAAGTTTGAAGTGTTCGGGCGACTTCCAATAGTTGGTATCCGCCAATTGCGTCTTGGGCTCAAGGTCTAAACACGACTGCATGGTCATGGCGCAAATAATTCCTAAAATATATACTATTTTTTTCATTGTTATCTTCAATATTAAGAATAAAAACTAGAATGTGGCATTCACACCGAAAGTCACGGTGCGGTTAAACGGATAGCGTTGCTTGTTTTCCACCTTACGGGTGGCTTCGGGATCCCAACCATCGGTGATATACGATTTTTCCCATAAATCGGTGCCCGATACATAAATACGCAAGTTGCTGATGAAACCGCTCTTATTCATCCATGCCTTTGGCAATGTGTAACCAAGTACAATCTCTTTGAGACGCAGGTAAGCTCCGTTATCGGCCGACCAGGTAGAGGGAATGTAGTTATAGTTATTGATGTCATTACTGTTTGAATAAGTAGGAAAATGGTTATTGGGAGTTTCAGGACTCCATACATTACCCACCGACTGGTTGGTAGTGTTCAGCCAAATAGCCTTGAAAGGCACTTTCCAAGAGTCGATTTCACGATAGATGGTACGCTTGCCCACACCTTGGAATACGGTATTGAAATCGAATCCTTTCCACTCGCATCCGAAATTAAACGAGAACGAATATTTGGGGTCGTCGGAACCGAGAAATACAAGGTCATCTTGTGTCAGTTTACCGTCTTTGTTCACATCTTCATACATGTGGTCGCCCAAACGCAAGTTGGCAGGCAGGGCGATAGAGTTGCTGCCCACATATTTGTCCACGTAATAGTCCAGTTGGTCTTGGTTTTGTACCTTGCCCACATAGCGGTAGCCAAATACCGAATTGAGCGGATAGCCATTCACAGCTTCGTTATAACCTGCGCTCACCACGATGTTACCTCCATCAACGAGTTTATTGGTCATATAGGTTAACGTACCGCCAACATGGTAGTTGAAACTGCCTATCTTATCATGCCAAGTCAAACTAACATCGTAACCATTGGCTTCAAACTTACCACTATTCGTACTGGGAGCAGTTCCGCCCAGAACACCGGGATGCAGACGCGAAACCAACATATTATCGTTTTTCTTTTTAAAGATCTCGAACGTACCCGTAAAGCGATTGTTGAAGAATCCGAAGTCAATACCCAAGTTATAGTTGTAAATACGTTCCCAAGTACGCACAGTGCTCACCAGTCCGGCAGATTCCACATAGGTTCCTTTCGAGTTGCCCAACAAAGCGCCGCTGTTCGATTTGTAGTTGTAAAGTTGGATGCCGTCATAGCGTCCGATACCATTTTGGTTACCTACCTCACCATATGAGGCACGTAGTTTCAGTTCATTCACATAGTCACGCAAGTTCTCCATGAATTTCTCTTCAGTGATACGCCATCCGGCTGATGCGCCCCAGAAGAAGTTCCAGCGATTCTTGGGCAAGAATTTCGAAGAGCCGTCGTAGCGAGCATTCACTTCTACCATATATCTTGACTTATAGTTGTAATTCAAGCGACCGAAATAAGAGAGAATAGCTTCCTCCCAACGGTCTACCTTGTCTATGTAGATTTGTCCTTTACCGTTAAGCGATTCGATTGCCGCTTCCACGTCCATTGCTTTGGTACCGCTATAATCGTAAGCGGCATAGTCATATTGCACACCTCCCATAAGCGATATGTCGTGAGCCTCATCAAATAATTTCTTATAAGTGAGAAAAGCTGATGCCGTGTAATTATCGGTACGTGCAGAGCTTTTAGTATACGATGATTTTTCTTTTGCAGGATAGGGAGAGTTCTCGTTTTGAATCGGTGTGCCATCGTATTGATACCAATCAATTGAAAGATACTGTTCGTCACGGGCCGCATTGTTCGTTGAGTACCCCAAAGTACCTTGAAAATCAAGGCCATCCAATATGTTCACTTTCAAAATCTCGTTCACATTCATAGTGGTCACTACAAGTTTGTTGTCACCTCCCAACTCGGCCGACCAGTTGGGAGTATGAATGCCTCCCCACGCATACGGTTTGCCATCGATGGTCGAAACCGGTAACCCTGGCTGCGGTATGCTACTGCCTAATATACTACCAATCTGTGTAGGAGCCACCTGATGCTGACGACTGGCTGACATATTGCTTTCCAACCTGATACGGTCGTTTATCTTGAAGCTGTTGAATAAACGTACGTTATAGCGTTCGTTCGAGTTGTTCCCCCATTGCAGCGTCCCTTGGTCATTCAAATAACCAAGCGAGAGCCGGTAGGTCGATTTCTCCGAACCTCCGCTTATGCTGAGGTTATGTTGAGTAGAAGTAGCGTTCCCCCACAACACATCAGTCCAGTTCATATCATGAAACACAAAGTCGGCCACACCGCGGAATCCTCCCGGAATGGGATCTTCATCGGGATTATTTCCACCATGCAGATTAATCCAACTCCCCTTCATCGCTTTAGCCAAACGGGCATAGCGCACCCAGTTGTCGTCTTCGCCATAGCCGTCATTCAAGCGGGCTTGGAGCACACCATCCGTCCATTCGTCCATACTCATCATGCGGGGCTGCAAACCCACAATTTTACGTGTAACCGAACCACTATATTCCACCTTGGTTCTGCCGGCATCGGGACGTTTGGTAGTTACCAAAATCACACCACCTGCCGCTTTTGCACCATAAATGGCAGCCGAAGCATCTTTCAGGAAGTTAATGGTTTCGATGTCATCGGCATTGAGTTGAGCCATCTCACTCACACCACTGGCAGGTACACCGTCAATAATCAAGAGAGGTTCTACCTTGTTCTTCGATACAGAACCACGGATTGAGACACCCCATCCCTCTTCACCGGGAGCAGCCGACGAGCGGGTGATGCGTAAACCCGGCACCTGACCTTGCATGGCCGAAAGCGGATTGGATACCGTACCTTTGTCTTTAAAAAGTTTTTGGTCGACCACTGTTACCGAGCCTGTCAACGACTCTTTCTTCATACTGCCGTATCCCACCACTACAACTTCCAGGAGTAGTTCAGAGTCTTCTTTCAATACAATCTTCAAACTGGTTTCATGGCCTTTCACTTGAACTTCTTCCGTTTTGTAACCGATATATGAGATAACCAAAGTTCCTTTGGCATCTTTCAATGAGAAGTTTCCGTCAATGTCAGTCATACAGCCATTGGTGGTGCCTTTTACCATAACATTAGCACCGATAACGGGCTCGCCATTGGAATCCACGATTTTACCTTTAATTGTACCAGTCTGCAATACGACTTGCACTTCCCCGGCATCTGCAAAGACAGCCTGCGAGCCACCTGCTATAAGAGCAGAGGCTATCACCGTGGAGAATAGAATCCTTCTCGATGAAAATCTGAAGAGACTTTTTTTCATATACATAAAATTTAAAACTAACATTTATACTATTTATTCTAATATTAGATACACTGTTGGATATATTCACGGATTTCTTTCCGACTGATAAACAAATGATTTTCTACAGTACGGACAGATAATCCGAGACAAGCGGAAATATCCGCTGACGATATATGCTTGAAGCGACTCATTACATAAATCTTTCTTCGTTGCGCAGGCAGCCGGAGAACTCTCTTCTGCTCACACACAGATAAATCATTAGCGATTATCTGGCTCTCTACCTCATTAATAAAGGTAGGAAGCTGATCTAAAAAATAGGATGTAATTTCCTGCATTTTATAATGACGACGCAAATAATCAATAACCAAATTCCGGCAAATAGAGAAAATAAAGTACTTTATTGTTTCCGGTCGCAACATTTGCTTATAATCCATCAAACGTAAAAATACATCTTGAGCCAGATCTTTCGCGTCTTCATCTTTTCCTATCTTATATAAGATATACAAGTAAACGGAACGATGATAATTCTGATAAGAATCAGTAATCAACTGTACGGATGACATATCTATATTTTCCATTGCTTAGATTTTTGTTTATCATTACGTTGGCAAATATAGAAGGTAAATATGAAAACGGATATTCAAAAAGAAAGAGATAAATTCCGTCCTATTGGCGGAGAGCAAGCGATCAACACACATTCTAATTATCAGACAGTTAACTCTCAATTTCATAGAGTCTCAATTTATTATTTGAGACTCTAAAGAGGTATTTATCAATCTAAAGTTTAAAATGAAAGGTACATAAGTATATTATTCTTCATTGGTCTTTCCGATACTTCGAATATATTCATTCGGAGTAATTCCAATAACCTTTTTAAAATAACGAAAGAAGGAAGTACGCGAACTAAAACCACATAGTTCGGCTAAAGCTGTCAACGTATATTTAGAATATTCATCTTTATCAACCAAACGCTTAAACTCCTCTATGCGATAGTCATTCAAATAGTCATAATAGTTTTTATCCAAATATTGATTGAATAAATAGGATAATGTATAAGTGGAAACATTCAATATTGCAGCCAAGTCTGCTATTTTCAGATTGGGATTAACATATAGTCGATCCCTTTGCATCAGAAGTTCCAGTTCGCCAGCCAAGCGCCTACATTCTTCTTCAGTCACATTACTCTTTCTATATTTTTCTTCTATTACCGGTTGCTGTTTTTCCTTCGACTGAATTAGGTTGTTTCGTTTCATTCTCCGGCGATAATATATATAAGCCAAGGTTATTATCAATATCACTAAAACAGTCACACTCCACATAACAGCATTGAAACGAGGAGCAATAGTCACCATCAGGCAAATTTCCGACTCCGGATCATCCACCCGATGAATTCTAAACTGATAATTGCCGGATAATAAGTCATAATACGTTATTTCAGATTGTCCACTCAATAATTGCCAGTCGCTATCTATTCCTTCCATCTTACATTTATAAGACATATATGCAGGCTCCGAATAAGTGAACCCAGAGAAACGGATTGTCAAATTACGCTGATCTGCTTCCAATTTTATTTTATACACGTTATTTTCTCTACTCATCTTAGCATAAACCGATTGCTTTCCATTCACTAATACATCGGTAATAGCAACCGGATAATGCCATTTTGCTTTTCTGCCATTTTGTTCCGAGGTCAGATAAATCATACCTTTCGAATTGCCGAACCACATCGTACCCTCTTCATCTATCACAGGGAAACAAGTAATAAATATAGAACTGGGCAAGCCATCTACGAAATTATAGGGAATAAAATTACCTTTCTTATCATAACGATATAAGCCCAAATTAGTACCAATCCACAACCAACCTTCATGATCTTCTATAATAAACATTGCATCCTTTCCATCCAAAGGAGTGCCCGACTGCATTCTCCGAAAATGATTCATCGACAAATCAGATATAAAAATTGCACCTTTATCCGGAAGGAAATAAAGCTCATGATTAGAATCTTCGTATACTGTCCGGATTTTATCTTTATGAATAAACCCTTCAGGAAACATATCCGACTTCAAACTATTGGTTGATGGATCCCAAATGCATAAACCGTTCTCTGTACAAATCCATCCTTTACGAGTGGAATCAAAACATATATCATAGACATTCTCTCCCGGTAATTTCGAATTTTCAGTAGTATAATGCCGGATTTGCTTTCCATCTCTATAACAGTAAAGTCCCATAGACGTCGCCATCCACAAACTTCCTTCATCATCCGATTTTATGCAAAACACATGTCCTTTCAGGAATGGAGTTGATTTTAAGTCTGCTGTTTCAAAATCAGATAAAGTCAACGTGGAAGGATTGAGGATATATATACCGCCACCATAAGTACCTATGTAATACTTTCCTTCAAAAGCATAAATACACAAAATCATATTGGAACGTAATTCGGGAACCTTAAAACTTTTAAACCGCTGTTTCTTTTCATCTATATAGAAAAGTCCATTGCGCGAACCTATCAGTTTCTCGTCTTTCGAAACAGCTATTGCACGAACAAGCATCTCTTTTGAGTCGAAATAAGGAAGATAGGCATAGGTAGAAAATAACCCGCTCTGATATAGTGTATAATCCAAGCCTAACTGATAAAAACCAATCCAAATCACTCCTTCCCTATCAACCAATAATGCATAGACAGAATTGGAACGGATCGCCTGTTTATTTCCCGATTCGTAACAAAAGGAACGAACAATCTTCATATTATTCGCAGAAACAAAATGTACCCCGTTTCCATCAGTGCCTATATACAACAAATTCTTTTCATCACTGGAGAGAGACATGATAACATTACAACCCAAGTCAATAATATTTTCTTTAAATTCACCCGTCGAGATATCAAAACATAGCAACCCATGATCCATTGTTCCTAAATAAAGCTTTTTGCCGATACGTGTCATATTTCTATAGGAGAATCCCTGCTTGTATGGATAAGAGGTTATTTTCCGGTTTGAAATATTCATGGAATGTAATCCACCTTTGGTAAGAATCCATAAAGCTCCATTTTCATCCAAATTCAATGCAACGATGAAATTTTCTGCCGATAAGATGTCGGAACTTACTGCCAGTCGCTCCAATTGATTATTTCGATAGATAAATAATCCTTTTTCACTACCTATATACAATCCTCCATCCCGAGTTGGTAAAAGGGCACGAACACCACAATTAATAGTCTCCGGACTAAAGGGTTCCAGTTTTTCTGTTTCCTTATGAACCGTCCACAATCCCATATCATTCCCTATCCATATCCTATTACCAGTCGTCTCTGTTATTACATTCACCCATTTTAGTTTTTCATTATTCCCTAATATGGGATAATGTTTCAAATGGACTCCGTCAAAACGTTCAACAGAACTTGCCGTGCCAATCCAAATATAGCCTAATGAATCTTTATAAAAAGAACTGACCATCAGGTCGGAAAGTCCGTCTGTTTCGGAAATGCTGCGGAAAGAGTAAGAAATCGGATAAATAGGTATATTTATGAGTAGCAGACAAAGAGTAGTCAAAGCCTTTACTATATGTCGTATTAGATTATGCATAGAGGATTCATATTTAATGAAACAATGCAAACCTACATAAAATATCTCGGATTTTATATAGGTTTGCACAAAAAACAAGGAACTTACTCTCTTTAAAAAGATAAAATCTATCCTGGATATACATAATTTACAGTTTCACCTTTATCTGTGATTTCTGATAAACTACCGGGATTTTCTTATCATTCACTTCTACAGACACAGGCTTCTTTGTGCTTCTAAAGGTGGTATTTATCTTCGGCTGTCCGTCTATCCAAAGATCAAGTTTCTTATCTTCTGCTTTCTGAATAACGAATAGCTTAGCCAATGATGAAAAGTAAGTTTCATTATCTCGTCTCAATGCGCTTCCATAGGCAATGAAGAAGTCCTTAGCATCCTTTGCTTCAGTACCTTCTGGGTAAGAGACTGCAAACATATAAGCATCTGTCATCCAGCCGTCGGGCATAATCCATGAATTACTGTGCATTAATCTTCCGTCCGCCAGTTGGTTGATATATAAATCGGTAATTTTACCTTTATGACGTATACGAAGCCCTATCCAGTCCTGCCCTTCACGTCTTTCCATTTGAGGCAGGTCTTTTTCATCGGGAGCGTCTTTCAGAATAATAGCTGTCAGTCCTTTCACACGGTTCACCTCGGCTGGTAAATGGAATGAATAATATTTTTCGGTTCCTTTCAAATCTTCCGTAGGAGCTTCTATTTCTTCCCAATATAAATCTTCGGGATAGTCGTGCACAAAATCGGACTTAGCCAGCATGCGGGGATATAAAGGACGGATGACTACTGAAGAATTTCCGTTTGTCACATTCACGTCAATGCCCGATTTCTTATAAGTTCCATTGGTATGCCATAACCATTCGAACTGTCCTACCTTATGTGTCTTCAAATCATCGATCATATAAATCACATTATCCATCCACAGGAAATGACGGAAGTTACGGCTGAAATTATTAGAGACAGGACCTGTTCCATTGGCCAAAACATATTTCACATTGCCCGCATCCAAGAGATGATAAAGATTTCCTCGCAAAGTAGAGCCGCTATACTGTTGTTCACGAGGTTGTCCCTCCCCGTTGAACAGGACTACATTATGTGCCTGGCTTTGAAAAAAATAGTTGCGATAGGCAGGATTGGGATACCAGCAGTTTCCTCCATCCTTGATAATATCAACGCCTTTATGAAATACAATAAAGGAGTTGGCATCCGCATGGGAATGATTCCACGTATGACCGCTTTTCACAGCAAGCATCGTAGCATCCTTCTCCCAAGAAGTACGCATGGTGGCCCAACCGAAATCCGAGAATAGCTGTGAGGTTTTCAAATCGGGAGTTATGGGAGCTTTACTCAAATCAGGGGTATAGAGAAAGCCCATCGGACGATTCAGGAAAAATCCATCGCGATGCTGTCCTTGCTCTACTTGGGTTATATACCACAGAATAGTCGGGTCTTTCAGTCCCAATGCATACAATAACATCATACTGGATTCTGCTGATACATTCTTATGACTATCACCAAAATTCAAACTATACAGCATACCTGTACGAGGATAGCATACTTGAGAAAAGTAGTTCGGAAGTTTTGCCAATTGGGGTATATTGCCGGGATTTTGTCCCGGATGAGTGTTTATCCAAGCGATTCGAAACAATAGGGCTTCCTGAATACCAAAGTTTGCATAATTCAAACTTTCATACATTCCTCCGGCCTCATCAAAACTCTTTGCTTTCTGTTGCAAGGCATCGCCGGCAAAGTCAAACCATTCGGGAAGTGATTCATGAAGTTGCTCCACCCAATCTTTTACTTCGGGAAGTTCATTCTGTAGGCTTAATGCTAATATTCCACCCTGGCATACGCAGGAAGTCCACCAGTTGTGTCCCATAGAGTTCAAAGAATGGATTCGGGCAGGTTCCAACAGCCAGTCGCCCAAGGCAGGCTCTACAGCCAATCGTTTCAAGCCTTCGGCAATCTTTTTTCTTTCCGAAGAAGACATTATGTTATAAGCCGCATCATATCCTATGGCAGAAAGGAAGCTCTTATGTGCCATGCCCAGTTGCGAACGCCAGACTGGAATACGTGCCATCATTTCCATATCTCCCCAGGATTCGGCTTCCACAGCTTTCAAAAGAATCTCTTTGATTATATTTGCATACTCTTTATTATCCGTCATCAGATAGGCCAACGACAAATAATCCAACCGATTGAAATCTTTCTTTTGTAAGGCTTCATCGGCGGTTTTCTGAATATCCTCCCAGGCTTCCCGCAATTTCGGTTCATTCTGCATACGTTGTTTTACCTGCTGAATGCGTTGAGGGGTATACAAAAGTGAAGGATGATTTATCTTTTGTGCAGATACAAACGATGCTAATAATATTCCGATCAGGCATAGAACTATTTGTTTCATGATATTTATTGCTTTTTCATTTTACTGTTCAATATTGATTAAAAATTCTTCTAAAGCTGCATTGAATTCCTCCGGTCGCTCCATATTCATCATGTGCCCGCAATCCTCTATGATTTTCAGCTTTCCATTAGGTAGATATTCCAATATGGGAGGATTTTTTGAAAATTTGTTATCAGAAGAATGACCTTCTACAATTAAGGCAGGTACAGCAGGGTGACTCTTCTTCAATTCTTCAATAGCATCCAGCCCTGCTACTACCCGTACTTCTTTGTGTAGCGGTTGCCACGCATCCCATTCGTCAATCATCTGCCACAAAGGCACACGCATCCGTTCACGCTGGCTACCACCGGATTTCATTAATCCTTCAAACCACTCTTTCTTCATCACTTCCACTCCTTTCTTTTTCAGGGCAGCTATTTCGTCATCACGTACCTTTGCTTCCTCTTTAGTCATCGGCTCACTAGGACCCTTCGATTTCCGGATGTTTCCACTGGCTAAAAAAGCCGATAACATCCGGTCTGGGAAATACGCCAACATATCAGCAGTGATAAATCCCCCCAAAGAAAGTCCGACGATATGCGCTTTCTTGATGTGCAAAGAGTCCATCAAAGTAACCAGATCTTCAACATGCATAAATTGATAATCTTCTGTTTGGGAAGAAGAAATGCCGTATCCTCTTAAATCATAGCGAATGACATGATACTTTTTCGCAAACACTAAAAATTGCTCATCCCACATACGATGGTCAAGCGAATGACCGTGTACAAAGATGATCGGTTCACCCTGACCGGCTTCTTCATAGTATAGAGAGCCGTTTCCTACATTGATACGCCCTTGTTTGACAACCAATGGCTTCCCTTTCAGTATTTCTGAAACGGTCCGTGAAATGACAGGGCTGCCAAAGAAAGAAGAGAAACCGTCTTCTTTAACAGAAGAACCTGTTACATGAGAAATGAAGAACCCGTAAACTTTATCGTGTTTATTTATCCACGGATAAGCACCGGCCCATCCCGGTGAACTGAGCTGATAAGCTTCGCCTGTCTTTTTGTCTATCAGTTCACGCCATTCTCCCAATCCATAGATTCCATTGTGGAATTGTCCTAGTCCTTTCGCTACATAATTATCCGAGTTATTCGAAGGGATTATTGCGTCTTTCACTTGGTCGGCCTGCATTTCTTTCACAGTTTCTGCTGATATAATCTGCTTGCCATTATATATTCCATCGTGATAAATCATAGATAGGAAATGAAGATAATCATTCAAAGTAGTACACAGTCCGCCCCCTAACATGGGTGCATGTCCGCCGTCCGTGTTGATTGGGGTAAAATGAGAGTTCTTCATTTCCAAAGGTTGCGCCAGCAGTTCTTGAAAAAGAGTCTCAAACTCCTCTCCCATCGCCACTTCTGCCATTCTTCCGGCAATTTGCATGGCAAGTCCACCATATTCAAAACGAGTGCCGGGAGTAAAGACTGTATCCAAAGGGAGAATTTCAGTGACTGCCGAATCCAAATGATTATAGTTATCTACACGGGGCTCGGGAAGATATGGACGTACTCCTGATGTATGGGATAATAATTGCCGGAGAAGAATCTTACCTTTAGCATCGTCTTTAAATTCCGGCAACCATTTTTCTACCGGATCATCCCATCCCAAATCAGTACGGTCTACCACTGCGCCAATGACAGCAGCCGCTACCCATTTCCCGGCAGAAGCGACATATACTTTTGTATCGGGCGTATAGTCCCGATAGTTCTTCTGGAAAATGACGGTATCATTCTTCACTACACAAATGGATGCTCCGGGGTAATATCCCTTGTCTACCCATCCTTGGATAACAGAATCCAAAGAAGAGAAGTCATACTGACTTCTCTGACCGGATGATATTTTGCAAGAACCGGACAAAAAGCAGACACTTACAAAAACGGCAATTAATAAACGATTCTTCATATCGTTGTTTACTATCTATTATTCTGATTGTAAATCCCAATATACGACATAGCGCTGGCGATGCAAATCGTATAGCGGACGAATCACATCTCCTTGTTCTGTCGTAAATTTCAAATCACTTCCTACACGTTGCAAAGCACGTTCAGGGTGTTTCTTATCTAGTTTCAAAGAGGTACGCAAATGTGCTGGGACATGAAAATTATAGGTATAATAATCATTATAAAGAGCCGGATTTGAGAAAGGAGCAGGTGCTTGCATACCTTCAGTTCCCCGTTCTCCCGCCAATACCAACGGGCCATATAACAGGGCTGCCTTATCCGGGTTATCCGGAGTAGTTTCCAGTTTGATTTGCATCGGATAAGTAGCCGAGATTTGATCGCCATCTTTCCATTCACGGGTAATGGCAATATAAGAACCAGATTTCTGTTTTACAGATATTTTCTTACCATTCACCGAAACTTTTACATCCTTGCTCCACGAAGGATAGCGCAGATAAATGGTGGTACGAACAGGATTTTCTGTCCGGAGAGTAAAACGCGTTGTTTCTTCCTGTGGGAATTCCGTTTCCTGACGGATTGTCAGTCCTTTTTCTTTCCAGGTTACCTGTGAAGGGATAAATAGATTTACATATATTCCCTGATTGTTATGGTAGTAGATGGCTTCTCCAAACTTTGCATGATTCTCAAATCCGCTACCTACGCAACACCAGAAAGAGTTCTCTTTTGTGCTATACAGTTTATGAGACCCGGAAAGCAAAGGCAGGAAATAAGCTACCATACCTGTTTCAGGGTCTTGTTGTCCCAAGATGTGATTATACAATGCCCATTCATAATAATCCGCAATAGATGAATCG
>OGIG01001307.1_pt1 | contig 14897 bp, 14 predicted proteins | sample 1571601 | NCBI WGS metagenome assembly OGIG01 (sample SAMEA2581953, study PRJEB24529) | metagenome | biome: Human gut stool | place: China | collected 2011 | reverse complement strand
ATGCCGAGCAGTTTGGCAAGACCTACGATGATGAGCTTCACCGCGTCATCATCCATGGCATCCTGCACCTCTGCGGAATCAACGACAAGGGTCCGGGAGAGCGTGAAATCATGGAGGAGAACGAGAACAAGGCATTAGCCCTACTCGAAGGTGCTTCGATATTGAAGAAGTAAAGCCCTTCTCTATAATTTGAGGAAGCTAGGTTTCTTCAATTTCAGGTAGAAGTATAGAAAATACAGCTGTTAACTGTTAACCTGTTAACTCTTAATGGTCAAGATGAACAGTTAATTCTTGAATGTGGTTCATGAAGCGGGCTGAAAGCCCAGCAAGCTCTTAGCCCAGGGCAACACCCTGGGTATAAGGAAGATATAAAGGATTCGCCCTGTAAGGGCAAAAGCTTTCATATACGAGGCTTTTGCTCCTACAGGGCGTTTTGCTTTATTCTATCGCCTTGATTCTTTCCCGGCATTCTTTCAATATTTCTTTCAGTTCCTCCACGGTAGTGGCTCTCAGCATGGCGATTCTCGTCTGGCGAAAATCGGGGATGCCCTTGAAGATTGGGGAGGCGGCTAGGTGGCGACGGGTGTGGAGAATGCCTCTGTACTCATCGATGCGCTCCACGTTGATGCGCAGCTGCTCCTCCAGGAGGTCAATCTTCTCATCTACGGTTAATGGAGTTGCGCCTGTATTATCCAGATAATCACGCATCTCCTTGAAAATCCATGGTCTGCCGAAGGTGGCTCTGCCAATCATTACCGCATCTACGCCGTATCTTTCGAAGGCAAGCTTGGCTTCTTCCGGGGTCGTAATGTCGCCGTTGCCGATAATCGGAATATGAATGCGGGGATTGTTCTTCACCTCTCCGATGAGGCTCCAGTCAGCTTCTCCGGTGTACATCTGGCTACGGGTTCTGCCGTGGATGGTGAGCGCCTGGATTCCGCAATCCTGTAGCTGCTCGGCAAGGTCGGTGATGATGAGGTTTTCGCAATCCCAACCCAGTCGGGTTTTCACAGTTACCGGCACGTTTACCGCCTTTACCACTTCTCTTGTAATATCCAGCATCAATGGGATATTGCGGAGCATTCCGGCTCCCGCACCCTTTCCGGCAACCTTCTTCACCGGGCAACCGAAGTTAATATCAATCACATCCGGCTTCGCCTGTTCTACGATTTTTGCAGCTTCCACCATATCCTCGGTGGTGCGACCATAAATCTGAATGCCTACAGGGCGCTCTTCATCGCTTATCGTAAGCTTGCTGACTGTGCTCTTGATGCTTCGCACCAAGGCTTCCGCCGATACGAACTCAGTATAAACCATGGCAGCTCCGAATCGCTTGCAGAGCATGCGAAAGCCAATATCCGTTACGTCTTCCATCGGAGCGAGGAAGAGGGGCTGAGGCCCAAATTCTATATTACCTATTTTCATGAGTTTCGAGTGAAATCTTCTTATTCCTATGATGTATATCTTCTTTTTTGCGGCTGCAAAGTTACTGCTTTTTTCTGAAAATAAAGAAAATACTACTTCAAAAGATGATACATTCCCCCTGCAAAGGTCTTGATGACTCCCTTCATCTCCAATGTGAAGAGGAGGGAAGTGAGGCGAGAAATGTCGATATTCGTCTTTACGGAGATGAGATTCACTTGCAGGTCGTTGGTCTTGGAGAGGACTTCTACGATGAGTTGCTCCTCTGGAGATAATTCCGGGAAGAGGCTGCGCTCGATGCCTTGCTGCTTGGCTCGCATCAGGGTTGTATCATCCTGCCAGCCCATATCCTTCACGAAATCCTCGGCACTGGTGATGAGCGTGGCGCCGTTGTTGCGTATCAGGTTGTTGCAGCCCTCGCTGTAGTGGTCGCCTATCCTGCCCGGGAAAGTGAAGACGTCCCTACCGTAGGATTGCGAAATATCGCAGGTGATGAGGCCGCCGCCGTGAGCTGCGCTCTCTATCAGGATGCAGGCATCCGACATTCCCGCTACGATGCGGTTGCGGCGCACGAAGTTTATCTTATCAGCGTTTGTACGGGTAAGAAATTCGGTGAGCAGTCCGCCCTGTTCTATCATTCTTGCCGCAGTTTCCCGGTGCTGACGGGGGTAGAGGTCATCCAGACCGTGAGCCAGCACACCTATGGTTTCGTAGCCGCTGGCGAGTGCCTGGCGGTGCGCCACGATGTCCACTCCGTAGGCAAGTCCGCTCATGATGAGCACGTTGGGCGAGAGCTGCTTCAGTTCGGTGATGAAGCGGCGGATGAGGTCTTCGCCGTAAGGCGTGCAGTGGCGGGTTCCCACGATGTTGATGACGCGCTGCTGGTTGAGGTTGGCGTTGCCTTTATAGAAGAGGATGAGGGGTGCGTCATCGCAATCCTTGAGGCGTTGCGGATAGCGGTCGTCGTTCATCGGAATGGGTTCTATTCCGTAGCGTATGTCGTACTCCAGTTCTTCCTCTGCGCGTTTGCGGTGTTCTTCGCAGTTCTGGATAGCGCTCACGAGTTTATCCGAGGCATCGGGAAGGATGTCTCTTAGGTTGTTCTTGTGCTCCAGGATGAGCGTGGCGGAGCCTACCTTTCTGTATAGCTCCAGCATTCCTGCCAGACTGAAGTAATTGAGCCTTGTCAGGAGGATGGTGTTTAGTATTTCCTGTTGGTCTGCCATAATTTTTATCTCTTCAGGTATTCGTAACCGATGCGACAGCGAAGGCATTCCTTCCTGTCGCAGTATTCCTTCTTCAGCTGTATGAGCGCCTGGCTATCCCCGGCGTTCTCCACCGGCAGCCCGCATTCTTTCCACATCCTTACTATGTGGTTATTCTCAGCCTTCAGTTCCTCCAGGAAATCGAAGGCGCGGTCGCAGTATTTCTCCTCGCCCCGGTGCCTGCCGTAGGCAAAGAGGATGGGAACCACGGTGTTGATGATGAGCAGATTGAGCGAGAAAGGGGAGAGATGCTTCTCGTTTCGGATGCTCGTGCTGCCGAAGGTATAATGGGTTTCCCAATACTCCGTAACGCTGGTTGAGAGCACCTGCTTCGCCTCCTTCACCGTGCTTGCCCCGAGCAGCTGGCTCAGCCCCGCACGGCGGTTATAATAAAGATTGGCTAACTGCGAGATGCGGATGTGAGGGAAGTTCTGCGGGCGCAGGCGCAGGAAGCGCCACTGCTTGTAATCCATCGGCTGCAGTGAGAATTTATGCGAGAGATAGAGATATTCGTTCCTCAATCGGGAGAAATAGCCGTCGTTCAGCGCGTCTTTCTGATATCTTTCGGGAATGGTGTTCAGTTCTAGCAGTCCGGCTTGCCCCAGAAAGATGGCTTCTATCTGGAAGAGGTCGTCGCGATGATGGTCTACGGCTCTCAGCGGCAGATGGTAAGCCCACTGCTCGAAGGCATCGCCGTTGATTCCGAACCCGTAGTTGCGCGCCAGGGTCACGAAGTAGGCGTTCTCCCAATCGCCGTTACATTGCTTTACGCGCGCCTCTATTGCATCGGTTTTCTGCGATAAGCGCTCGGTTTGCAGGGCGCTCATCCAACTGTGCACGGTGAGGCGGGTGAGCGATGGGATGATCTGGTAGCAGGGAGGATACTGGTCGATGCTCAGCAGTTCCTGATAATGCTTCGATACGTTTTCGGGGATGTCGAGCTGCAACTGCACGAGGGGCTCGCCTTTCGAGTTCTTTGCCTCTACATCGATGGTTCCGCAAACGTGCAGGATGACGTTGTCGTAGCGTTCATCCTTATCATGTCCGTGCACATACCAGTCGCTTGCCTTGTCGTGAATCTCCACGTTTCCCACCCATAGGGTACCGTTGAGTTTGATTTTGGCATTGAAGAAATCGGGCCCTGCATTGCGGTTGTGCAGTCCGGGGTCAATAACTTCCACAGCCTGGTGCCAGGTGGTGGTGAGTGGGGTGAGTGGGAAAAGCTTGTGCTTCCACACATAGTGAAGGAGTTGCTCCATAATTGTTCGGCTTTATTAGGGTTATAAGATTGCCTCTTTCGGAACGCAAGTTCTAATGCTTGACCTTGGCGGATGCAAGTTCTTCGCTCGTGTGCGGAAGGGGGGTATTGAAAAATCAGCTGTTAACTGTTAACCTGTTAACCTTGGGATGAGAAGTATTTCTCGAATGCCTTGTCGTAGTCCTCGCTGTTGCCCAGCTTTCCGTTGATGAGGCAGACGAGTTCTACGGTTGCCTTGAGGCAGAGTTTCTCGTCCTTGGCACGGAAGATGTCCTGATGGAAAACATATCTCACGCCCTGCTTCTCCAGCCACAAACGCGAGAGGAATTCGTCATCGCATTGCAGCGGAACCTTATACTGCAGGTTCATTCTCGCCACCACAGCATCCACGCCTTTGTTGTGCATTTCGGCAAAGCTGAGGCCGCATTCCTTCAGAAAGAGATGGCGGGTATGCTCCATGTAGTGCAGATAGTTGGCATTGTTCACGATGCCCTCAATATCGCACTCATAATCTCTTACTTCCATCTTCGTCTCAAAAATATATCTGCTCATAATTTTCTCTTTTTTAGTTACTAAATGAGGCTAAAAGCCTTAAATCACTGCAAAAATAACCAAAATTTTCTATTTATTATTATAATAACAAGGATTTTTCAAGGTTTTTCGAAGAAAAATGTGTATTTTTGCCGAATAGAACAAATAAAAAATAGATAAAGATGAAAATTGCTTTGATCGGCTACGGAAAGATGGGACACATGATCGAGGAGATCGCCCTGCAGCGTGGCCACGAAATCGTTTGTAAGATTGACGTGAATAACCCTCAAGACATCGACAGTCCGGAGTTCTGCTCTGCCGATGTTGCCATTGAGTTTACCAACCCTACTGCCGCCTACGGCAACTATCTGAAGGCTTTCTCTCACAACGTGAAGGTGGTTTCAGGTTCTACTGGTTGGATGAAAGACCATAAGGAAGACGTGGAGAAACTCTGCGCCGACGGTAAGCAGACCCTCTTCTGGGCCTCTAACTTCAGCATCGGTGTGGCTATCTTCTCTGCCGTAAACCGCTATCTGGCTAAAATCATGAACGGATTCCCACAGTACTCAGTATGCATGCAGGAAACCCACCACGTGCACAAGCTCGATGCGCCATCAGGAACAGCCATCACGCTTGCCGAGGAAATCATTGACAATATCGACCGTAAGAAGGATTGGAAGCGTGGCGTAACTTACTGGACTGAGGATGGTCATCACGATGAGGGCGATGCAAACATCACCGATGAGGATTTGGTTATCAACTGCGTACGCGATGGTGAGGTTCCAGGAATCCACGCCGTGATGTACGACAGCGATGCTGATATGATTACCATCGAGCACAGCGCTCACTCACGCAAGGGTTTCGCCCTGGGAGCCGTTCTCGCAGCCGAGTTTACAGCCAACCATTCCGGCTTGCTCACCACATCAGATTTATTTAAGTTCTAAGCAGAAGTTATGATAGACAAGCAGAAACAAAAACTCAATATGAAGGTACAGTGGGCGAAGTTCGCAGTGGTTCTCGCCCTCTATCTTCTCTTTCTGGTTTGGGTAGAAAGCTGGCTGGGACTCATTGTGGTTCCGTTCATCTTCGACGTTTACATCACCAAGAAGATTCACTGGCAGTGGTGGAAGGATGAGGAAGGTCCTATCCGTTTCATCATGAGCTGGGTAGATGCGCTGGTGTTCGCTCTCGTAGCGGTTTATTTCATCAACCTCTTCTTCTTCCAGAACTACGTCATTCCGTCTTCCTCTCTCGAAAAGAGTCTCCTCACGGGCGATTATCTCTTCGTGAGCAAGGTAAGCTACGGCCCTCGCATTCCTGAAACTCCGCTCACCATGCCGCTCACTCAGCACACCATGCCGCTGGTCAACGTGAAGAGCTACATAGAGTGGCCTCACTGGGATTACCGCCGCGTGAAGGGATTGGGCAACGTGAAGCTCAACGACATTGTTGTGTTCAACTATCCTGCAGGCGATACGCTCGTCAATGAGGAGCGCTATCAGGCTAATGATTACTACCAGATGGTTTACAGCATCGGCGACCAGCTGATGCAACAGAACGGACAGGAAAAGGATGTGCGCGCGATGAACCCATTACAGCAGCGCCATTATTTTGAGCAGGTTTATGCTACAGGCCGCAACTACATCAGCAGTATGCCGGGCGAATATGGCGACATCATCAGCCGTCCTACCGACCGCCGCGAGAACTATGTAAAGCGCTGCGTGGGCTTGCCTGGACAGACCCTGCAAATCAAGAACCGCATCGTTTATCTGAACGGTAAGGCGAATAAGGAGCCTGATAACGTGCAGTATACTTATAAGATGAAGCTCAAGGGCGAGTTCCCTATTGACCTTGCCGATGAACTGGGAATCACCAACGAAGACCTGCTGATGTATAATCAGAGTGGCGTGATTCCGCTCACCAAGAAGGCTTACATGGCGCTGAAGGCGAACAGGAACCTTGTAGAGAGCATCTCTATCAATACTGATGCAACCTATGGCGACCTCTATCCGCTCAACGCCTATACCGGCTGGACAAGAGACAATTACGGTCCGGTTTGGATTCCGAAGAAGGGCGAGAGTATCGCTCTTACGCTGAAGAACCTGCCTGTTTACGAGCGCTGCATCAAGGTTTACGAGGGCAACGACCTGAAGGTAGACAACGCCGGCCGCATCTTTATCAACGGCAAGCTGGCGAAGAGCTACACCTTCAAGCTCGACTACTACTGGATGATGGGCGACAACCGCCACAACTCAGCCGACAGCCGCTACTGGGGTTTCGTGCCTGAGGACCACATCGTGGGCAAGCCTATCTTCATCTGGTGGAGCCACAGCCCTGATCATCCGGGCTTCTCGGGCATTCGTTGGAATCGCCTCTTCACTTTCGTAGACAATATTAAGTAAGAAAAAAAGAAATAAGAATTGAAGACTGCCGTCAAATTCCTAATAGCATTGGTGTTGTCGCTGCTCCTGGCTTGGGCAGTGCGCACCTATGTTTTCACTATCTTCTCGGTGCCTCAGGGTGGGCTTCCGCCCCAGCTGAAGGCAGGCAATCGGGTGATAGTGAACAGGATTGACTGCGAAAATTTCGGGCGTGGCGATGTGGTTGTTTTCACCGATACGGTGGTTTACCAGCCCAAGAACCAGCGCCGCAAGCGCGTCTTCGAGTCTCATTTCATAGGCAGGATAGAGAAGCTTCCGGGCGATACGCTGCGCATCGACACCGTGCAGTTCGTCATTCCAACCATCTGCTGTAAGCGCTGCGGCTGCAAGGATTGCCGCTTCTATCTCTTGAAGACGCCAACCGGTCAGCAGCTCGTCCACAAGCACCAGATGATAGGCAAAGCCCATAAGCTGTTCTAGCTCCCTCGCGCCTTCGGAAGCTTGTCTCCCGTCTGCCCCCGTTTCGAGCGATTCCATCGCTCGTCCCCCTCTTCATCATTAACCCTTCATAACAAAGCAGAAATTGAAAGCCCTTCTTTCTTCCACATATTTCGGCCCCATCCAGTGGTACCAGAAGCTGAACCGCTACGATGAATGCCTGATAGAGCGCCACGAGAGCTTTATCAAGCAAACCTATCGTAACCGCATGCTCATCCCTACCACCAACGGCCCTCTCTCGCTCACCATCCCCACCAATCACGACATCTCTCTGTCGATGAAGGACATCCGCATCTCCGACCACGCCAACTGGCGCCACGTCCACTGGAATGCGCTCCTTTCAGCCTACGGCGAGAGCCCATTCTTCGAGTATTACCAGGACGACATCCGCCCCTTCTACGAGAAGAAATACGAGTTCCTCTTCGATTTCAACATGGAGACAACCGAGAAGATGATAGAACTCCTCGACATCCGCCCGAAGATAAGCGTCACTGACGAATACGTTTTAAGTGAAGAACGAAGAGTGAAGAGCATAGAAAGCGAAGAACTAAAAGTGAAGAGTGAAGAAACTACGTTCGGCGGCCAAGGGGAAAGCCAATTCAATGGCCTTGCTAATCATAAAGTTCAAAGTTCAAATCTTAAAGTTCAAAGTAAAGAAGTTCAAAGTATAGTTGATTTCCGTGATGCGATTCGCCCCAAGAAACCCCTTCCTGACCCCGAATTCGAGTCGAAGCGCTATTACCAGGTTTACGAGCAGAAACACGGTTTTCAGCCCAATATGAGCATCCTTGACCTCCTTTTCAATGAAGGCAACGAGGCGATATTCTACCTATAAATAATAAGGTAGAGTATCGCCTCATTTCTTTATTCTTATCTGATGAAGTATGCAAAAATGGGCTGTTAACTGTTAACCTGTTAACCCCAATGCAAAAAAAAATCCTCAGTGGCTCATGTTTTTATTTTAAAACGTATCCCGTTCCTCTTCCGCTTCCCACTTTCTCAATTTCCTCCGCAACGAGCATTTCCTTGAGCGTGCGCTCAATGGTGCTGATGCTGATGTCAGGGCAGAGGTTGGCGATGTCTGCCTTGGTGATTTTTCCCAACTTCTTGTGGAAGACGGCCTTGATGCGCTCAGCTTTCGAAAGCGTTTTGCCGTGCAGATGTTCCACCCTGTCCTGGAATTCCTGGTAAGCCTTGATGAATATCCCCAGATAGTAGCTTACGAATGGAAGATAAGAGTTCTGGCTGTCGTGCCAATCGATGGAACTTAATTTCAGGGCATCGTAGTAGGTCTCCTTCGATTTCTCTATGAGCATCTCGATGCTGATATATTTGCCCACAATGTACCCGCTGCGATAAAGCAGAAGAAGGGTAAGAAGACGGCTCATCCTGCCATTGCCATCGTTGAAAGGATGGATTGAGAGGAAGTCGAGCACGAACATCGGAATAAGCAAGAGTGCATCATGTTTGCCTTCATCTATTGCCTCGTCGAATGCACAGCAGAGGTCTTCCATTGCTTCGGGAGTTTGGAAGGCTGGCATCGGCGTGAACCTGATGTGCTCCTTCCCTTCGCTGTCGGTCTCAGCGATGATGTTGTCGGTGTTCTTGAATCGTCCTCCAATCTCCTTCCCGCCGTAAGAATAGAGGTCTCGGTGCAGTTGGAGAATGTTGTTGGGGCGAATAGGAATGTACTCATAGTTCTCGTGTATGGTGGTCAGTACCTCCCGATAACCTGCAATCTCCTCTTCTGAGCGGCTTTGAGGCTCGGCTTTCTCCATGACGAGTGCATGGATGCGCTCATCTGAGGTGTAGATTCCCTCAATGCGGTTGGAAGAGCGGGTACTCTGTATCTTGGCGATATTGAGCAAGGCAGAGAGGGTGTCGGCTTTTGCCGATACGTAAAGGTCTTGCTTGCCCTTGTATTCGTGCAAGATAGCGAGCTGTCTCACGATGGATGGCGTGAGCAGTTGCTCGGGTGTATTTTTGTAGTCGAATTGATGCATAGTCTTTTGTTTATTTGTTCTGCTGCAAATTTACAAAGAATATTCCAATTATCTGCCCTAAAACAAAATTATCTGCATCATTTTATGCTTAAATGATGCAGATAAAATGAAAATGAGGTAGAAAAAGAAAAAATTATTCATATTTTAAGCGTAAAATTTCGGATTTTGTGTATCTTTGCATTGAGCACATTTAAGCTTGCACCGATAAGAGGGCAGTTTTTACTTATCAGAAAGTATTTCTGTCCAACTAGTGGGGGCAGTATGTGTTTGCGACATAATGGAAAAGCGTTTACTAGACGCTCTGAACTTGACTCTTAGGAACTTTGCAAACTCCAAATCTTGTCAAAGACAGTGCAACGGTAGATGCTCTCGGGATGTGTTTACCCACATTCCTTACTTTGGGTATGGCATATTGCGTATGGCGAGATGCCAAATATCTGTATAGGGGATAGTATATTCATATCGGCGTGGGCTTCGACGTTGTTCGTTTCGACAAGATGGGCAATGTGAAGGCCTCTAAGAGTGGGACGGACAACTGGTAAGGTTCCCACGCTTTTTTGTTTTGGCGGAGCAAGGGGTTGAACAAGAGCTTAGGGAACAGCTTATAAATGTAGTAACTATGAAAGTTTTAAAACTAGTTATTGTTGTTTTGTGTATTTGTATATTCCCTTCGAAGATAAATGCACAAAATCGTGTATGTATTGATGAATTGTTGCTGTTCGATTTGGATACAGTGAATTATGTTGCCACCTTTTCAGGAATAAGCCCTTTTGCCCCAGAAGGTGATTTAGGGGTAATTTCTGTTCCAGAAAAAATAACTGTGAGAAAAATATTGTATGCTCCTGAAAAAGGTGAACAAGGGGAAGCTAATTTCGTGGTTAATAAAATTGATTTTGGTGGTCAATCTGGTCGGAATTCTATAAGTGGTCTAAAAATTCCGTCTACAGTAATCCATATAGGTCCGACTTTCCCTGGTTATGAATCTCATATAGAAAGTCTTGAATTACCCGAGTCTATTGTGGAAATTGGGGATGATGCTTTTAATGACTGGGAAAATTTGAAAAGCATAAAAATGTCTTCAAATATTGTAGCTGTTGGGAAAAATGCTTTCCGTAATTGCCATTCTTTGGAGTTCGGCAATCTGCCAAAGAAAGTACAGACTATGGGAGAAAAAGCCTTCTATGGCTGTGATTTGTTGACTTCTATTGATTTATCACATTTGACTTCAATTCCGACAGGTGCATTTGATTATTGCGTGGGATTAACTGATGTAAAGCTTTCTAAAAATCTTGTTGAGATTGGTGAAAACGCTTTTGATTGTTCTGCAATTAAAGAGCTAACATTGCCAGATGGTATTCTGAAATTGGGGAAAGGAGCCTTTTGGAGTTGTAAAAAACTATTTAAAATTAACCTTCCAGAATCTCTTGTAAACATAGGTGACGCTTGTTTTGGAAATACTGGGTTGAAAGAAATAATCTGGCCGTCACAAATAGAAAACATAGGTGCCAGTATGTTTTGGGGGTCTTCAATAGAGCGAATTAATATCCCTAATACAGTAAAAAGTATTGGCGAGGGAGCTTTTAGTTTTTCATCATTGAACGAACTTGTTCTTTCTGATGAATCAAAATTGGAGTCAATAGGAGAAAAAGCCTTTGAAGAAGCTGCTGATTTGCAAACTTTGCGACTTCCTGAGGGGGTTGTTTCTATACCTAAAAGAGCCTTTTACTGGTGTAAGTTGAGTACGATAGAATTACCTGCGTCAATTCAGTATATAGGTGAACAGGCTTTTTATCGTAATCCGAGGATAAAACGATTGGTACTAAAGGGAGTGCCAGTAATAGAAGATGATGCTTTTCAGAATACCACTATTGCCAAGGCTTTTCTATTGCACAATGCAAAAATAAAGGTAAGTCCGCAAAACACATTTGTTGCGTCTGCGGTGCCCCTAGAAACAGTAGAAGGACAAACTATTTATGTCCCTGGGGGAGTGAAGCAAAAGTATGAAAAATTGGGATGCTCTAACGTTAAAGAAATGTATTCTTATTCTTTCCTGGTAAAAGATGAGAATATTCAGGTAATGTTGCATGGGAATATAGAAGGGATAGCCTTTAATAAAGTGAATATAAATGGAGTTGACGCCATAAATGATGGTGGCATTTGGCAAATTTCTACATCTTCAGTGAAAAGCCGTGTTTCTAATATTCCTCTTGTTGTCACAGTAAGCTACACTGTTGATGATCAGGAATTCACTACAGAATATTCTTCTGAAGTAAATAATGAGATTCTGACAAATATCCCTACAGTAAATGCTGGTGTCGCAGTGAAAGGCAAGCTTTATAGTATTTCTGGGCAACAAGTTACAAATGTAGGTTGTCGAGGTATTATCATTGAGAAAAAATCCGATGGCTCCGTTCGTAAGTATGTGAGAAAATAATAAGCCCGATACGATAATGCCTGCTAGAGAGAAATTTGCTCTAGCAGGCATTTTTAGTTTCTTTATTCGACAAGCTTTCTGAGATCCATGCTGAGGAACAGCTCAGGCTGGATGCCATTCTCGCCCACAACTATGGTGGCTAGCGGATTGAAGAGCTTGTGGAAGCGTTCCATGCCGGTTGTCTTGGTTTCGCCATTGCTCTTCACCTCTATGGCTACAATCTTTTGGTTCTTCTTGAGAACGAAATCTACCTCATCATTGCCTTCGCGCCAATAATAAACCTCGAAACGATGGACGAAGGCTTCGCTGATGATATAAGCTCCTATGGCTGATTCGAAAAACTGTCCCCATCGCTTGCTGTCAGTTACGGCTTCCTTAAACGACAATCCGCTCAGAACGCTTAGCAGGGCATTGTTGTAAACCTGATATTTCGGGATGCTGGCACGCTTGCGGGCCATATCTACAGAAAATTTCTGAAGTCCTGTTATTACGGGCAGAAACACGGTTTCCAGCCCAATATGAGCATCCTTGACCTCCTTTTCAATGAAGGCAACGAGGCGATATTCTTCCTGTAAGAGAAGAGTATCGCCTCGCTGCTTTTAAAATCAATGTGCCTGGTTCCGTAATTAGAAGTAGTAGGCCAGCTTTGCGTGCAAGCCATTGTGATCGATTCCGTATTTATATTTGCTGCCGTCCCAGCCTGCCGGCTGCTTGTAAGTGGAGGACATGCCGCCAAGAGTCACGCCAGCCGACCAGTGCTTGCTGAGCATGTATTCGCATCCCATTTCCGAATAGACGCCAAAGCCATCTGCGGTGTTGAAATCGTCGTCTGTGCAGGCGTAGCCAAGGCTCAGCAGCAGATTCCAGATGAAGCGCTTGTTGGTCTTGTAGGCCATTTTGTAACCCGCACCGACGAAATAGTTCATGATTACATCGTCGACGTCATTGCCGCCGTTTCTAGGGATTTTTACCTTGGTTCTGCTGCCTACGCCATTAATAGAGAAGCCGATATAAATAGGACGGCGGGTGTTCTTCAGTTTCCACAGATGGGCGTATTCCATGGTCACGTCGAAGCCGGTAGGCGTTCTGCCCAGTTTATCGCCGTTGGCTGTAAGAATTTCGTTGCTGAGCCATGAATATCCGCTGCTTACGCTGATGCTGTTGGCTGGCAGACAGCGCTTCTCGTTGTCTGCATCTTCTACCACAACCTTCTTCTCCTGCTCTTGTGCGCAGGCCTTCTGTGAAGGCATTCCACTCAAAAATAGCGCTAATGAGGCGCAAGCAGCCAATTTTGCTGCTGATTTTGAATTCATACTCTTAAAAATTTATTGTTAATATTTTGGCAGCAAAGGTATAAAAAATATTCCAATTTTCTGCCTCGCGAGGCTGATTTTTTTCCATCGTGATGAAAATTTTCTTCCCTCGTGATGCATTTCTCATTCCGTCGCGATGCATGATCCATCTCCTCGCGAGGCATCATTTAGCCCCTTTTCAGCCATCATTTAAGCCTCGTATCAGTCATCATTTATGCCTCGTGCCAGCCTTCATATAAGCCCGTAAAACGGGCTGTAGCAGGGAGTTTGAGCTTTTTTCTGCCAAGGCTCAGCCAGTCTTCTTTAACAAGCATCGGGAGAGAGGGGCGTTCTGATGGAAGAGGAGCGTTCTGAGAGCAAAAGGTTAACAGGTTAACAGTTAACACCCCAAAAATGCATACTTCCATCCACACACTTATATAAAAATAAGTATATATATATTATTATATAATAAGGTACGCGAGGGGGACCATGCAAAAAACAGCTGTTAACTGTTAACCCTGTTAACCCCCCAATGAAAAGTTTATAGTTTATAGTTTATAGGGCGTAGCCGTTCGCAAGATTGCTATAAACTATAAACTTTCAACTATAAATTAACCGAAGTTTAAAACCCCCTCGGCTTCTCCGTCCCCCCCCCAGCCCGTCCGAGAACGGCCGTTTTGGGGTGTATCATAGAGGGCAGAACCGCTATCACGACTCCACCTAAGCCCCTCTAAGGGCATATCTTTTTTCATTTTAAAATTTTAGTTTATGTTAAACAATTCGTCATAAGGGCTTAAAATGGCCGATATGAACACTAATAGAGCGTGTTTTTCGATGGTATTGATCCCTACAGGTCATTATCCAAGAGAAGCAATCAAAGCAGGTACACCTTTGAGAGATATGGCACGACGAAGGTTATAAGATAGGCAAAAGAGACCCATCTCAGCAGTTACTTTCAGTTTGCCTTTCAGTAAAAAGTAGTATTGCCCAAGTGCTCGCTTCATGGTTCCAAAAGGATGCTCGGAGAGGCATTTGCGATTGTCCATCTTGTTCTGATCTAGATGTAAAACGTAACGGACACCCTTCTTCACGATCTTCATTCTTGGAGGTTTTGGCTTGTCCTTATTCTCTTCTTTGAGTTGCTTGCGTTTTGCTTCGGTTGCCTTTATCAAGGTGTCTTTGTTGAAGTCTGCCTCCTTGAACTTCTGGATGGTACACTTGCACTTGCATTTTTTACATGCAAGCTTGTTGCAGTAGCGGATCATACCGTTTCTTTTGATAGACTTTTGCCTCAGGATTTCTCCTTGCGGACAATAGACAAGATTGCGTTCGGCATCCCTCACGAAGTATCCTTCAAGAGCCTTGGCACGCATCTGCCCGGGAGTCATCTTCAGTACAGCAGACTCTGCTACATCAGAAGTGTACTCCTTGACCTCTACAATCTGTGCATCGGTTAAAAAATCCTTGTAGGCTTCCGGTATGACTGCAGCTTCAAGACATGCCTTCAAATCTTCTGGATTAGTACTTGACTTTTGTTCGTCAGTTATGGTAGCTTCGTTATAGTCAAACTGAACCTGCTCCGTGCAGCTGCCATCACGTTGGATGACATTTGGTACGATACCATTAGCCAATGCATCTGCATGATCCTCGGGACACTCGTACCCCTTGTCTGCAGTTGATTCAAGAACGTCAACACCATAATCGGCTTTCACCTCAGATGCTACGCTTGTAAGCTGACCATGGTCTGTTGGACTGTTGGTTACCAGGAAGCCTGCTATCATATGGCTCTCCGCATCAACTGCAGTTTGCA